>Ga0118677_10001967_pt1 | contig 42411 bp, 33 predicted proteins | sample AliMusrvi5mmetaG_FD_86154 | JGI IMG/M metagenome (GOLD analysis project Ga0118677, IMG submission 86154)
CCAGCTTATCTTTATCATTGAACCATTCAATAAATATTTTTATTTCCTTTTTTAATGTTGTGGCATCCGGCGCTTGATAATGAACTTTTTCTTTTCCCATTGCGCCAGACACAACCTGCATTGGACCTGTAGAATCATTGCGCCATTTGCCAGTAATAATTTTATTCATACCGCTTCTTCCTGTTGGAAACAAAGCAGAATGCCAATCAAAAAGTCTGTTGGCAGATAATGGTTTTTTGAAATGCTGCGTCGCATCCAACATCATTTCAACCACGCCATCAACATATCTGTCTGATGAAACTAATCCTGAAATATCCATTCCCAAATGTCGTGCAATTGACGAACGCACTTGCTTCGGATTTAATATTTCACCCTCAATTTCAGTTGATTTTATTACATCCAACGTCAACGTTTCCAAAACAGCTTCATCTTTTAATTCAAAGCCAAGCGATTCCATCTTGCCTGTCAATTTTCCCTGCATATTCCTTACTTTGCCAAGCAGAGCCAGCAATGCCTCATTATTCCATGTAAATTGTGGCCAATCATTATATTGATAAATATATTTTCTCATTCTCCGCAATATTTGCGTCAAATATACATATTATTTACCGCAACACAAAATTAATTCCGCAAAAAATGCGGAGAAAAATTATGTTATTCACCGCAAAAAATTTCAATTATTTTATTCTATCAGGATTAGCAGTCAAAAATGACTTCCATCCCGAATAGCTTTTTGTATCAGACGATGCAGATGTTTTTTGAAAATAATGGCAAACAGCAGCAGCCAAACCATCTGTTGCATCAAGATATTTTGGCATTTGCTGAATTGAAAGTAAACTTTCCAACATGCCAGCCACCTGTTCTTTTGAAGCATTGCCGCTGCCTGTGATGGACTGTTTTATTTTTTTTGGAGAATATTCAAAAATCGGAACGTCTTTATAAAGCGCAGCAGCAATGGCTACACCCTGCGCACGACCAAGCTTTAGCATGGATTGTACATTTTTCCCAAAGAATGGCGCTTCAATGGCAAGCTCATCAGGCTTATATGTTTCAATCAATTCAAGCGTTGATTCAAATATTTTTTTTAGCTTTAATGGTTGGTTTTCGAGTTTTTGAAGATTCAAAACATCCATTATAATCAATTCAATTTTATTGCCTTTTTGGTGAATTATCCCATAACCCATTATATTTGTACCCGGGTCAATGCCCAAAATGATTCTGTCAGCGCTCACAAGGAAAAAATTAAATGAAATTAAATCCAAAAATAAAAAAAATATACAGTCTTTCCATTAAGATTGCAATAATTATAATCTCTTTCGGGTTTATTTACAAACAATTATTTTTCAAAAAAAACACGACAGAAATATTTTTATTTTTCAAACAGTTCTCTTTTTCAAATGAATCAAAAGCCCTATTAATACTCGTGTTTCTTCTGATGTTTGTAAACTTGGGATTGGAATCATTGAAATGGAAATATCTTTTAAGCAAGATTGAAAACATTTCATTTATCAAAGCATTCAAAGCTATTTTTTGCAGTGCAACGTTCAACATATTTATGCCGAACCGAACGGGAGATTTTGCAGGAAGAATCTTTTTTCTTAAAAAAGCAAATTATTGGGAAGGCATTTTTATTACAGCCATCGGCAGTTTTAGCCAGTTGCTAATCACAGTCAGCACAGGACTTTTGAGTGGTTTATATTTTGTGTCGCATTTCACTGCACTGCAAAAATATTTTTCCGGTTATTCTCTTGGAATCATTTACATCAGCGTGTTTGCGGTGAATATACTTTTATTTTTTTTATTTTTTAATATTTCATTTTTAACAATGTTGCTCCGAAAAATTTCATTTTTTAAAGCACCAAAACTTAAAATTTATACGCGAATATTTTCAATCTATTCAGAAAAAAATTTGTTGAACGTATTATTGCTAAGCCTTTTCAGATATATTGTTTTTATATTTCAATTTTTTGTGTTATTAAAAATTTTTAACGTTCAAATTTCCTTTGTTGATGCGTTTCCTATCCTGTCTTTGAATTTTTTAATCGTAACAATTATTCCTACATTTGCGCTCTCGGAACTTGGCGTAAGAGGTTCTGTGGCGTTCATTTTGTTTGATTATTATTTTAAAGCGCATCATATAATGTACGGACAATTGGCATTTGCAGTGATTGCTGCAACAACAACATTGTGGCTGATAAACCTTATTATTCCTGCAATTGCCGGAAGCCCGTTTGTTTTTAATTTAAATTTTTTCAGAAAAAAAGTGTAATATGATTTTTTTTGCAATCGTTTTTTATATTTTAACTGGTTCATGCATTTTATATGTTTTGAACATCGCGTATCTTTCTTACGGCTGGTACAGTTTGGGCGAATACAACAGAAATTTCAGCAGACCATCAACGCTTGTAAGTATCTTGATTCCTGTTCGCAATGAAGAATTAAATATTTTAGATTGTCTGACTGATGTTGCTCATCAGGATTATCCTTCTGAACTATTTGAAATCATTGTGATTGATGATGTGTCGCAAGATAAAACAGTTTCTATTGTGAAAAAATTTATTGATGAACATCCTGAAAAAAATATACGTTTGCTCATTTTGAAAGAAGAAGAAAAAAATACGTTCAAAAAAAGAGCCATTACAAACGGCGTAAAACAAGCAAAGGGAACACTTATTGTGACAACCGATGCAGACTGCACGATGAATGAAAAATGGTTGTCAACCATCGTGAATTATTATGAAACCTATGGTGTCAGCATGATTGCGGGACCTGTATGTATGAATGAAAAAAAATCTTTATTTCAAAAATTGCAGTCGCTCGAATTTCTAAGTTTAATTGTTTCCGGCGCAGCATCAATCACATTGAATCGTCCAATCCTTTGCAATGGCGCCAATCTGGCGTATGAAAAAAGTTCATTTGAATTTGCAAACGGGTTCAAAGAAAATGAAAAATATGCTTCAGGCGATGATATTTTTTTGATGCATAAATTAGTTAAGAGAAAAGAACGAATTGGGTTTATCAGAAATACCGATGCAATTGTTTACACGCAGGCAAATAATAATCTGAAAGGCTTCGTCAGTCAACGTGTACGCTGGATTTCAAAAACCCGTTCTTGTAAAGATTTTTTCACAATTCTTACAGCTGTCATCGTTTATTTTTTCAATACTATTTTGCTTGCAGGACTTATCACAGGTATATTTTTTCCCATTTTTTATAAAATATTTTTAATCTTTTTTGTTGTAAAATTATTTATTGATTTGCCATTGATTGGCGGAATCACCTTTTTTATGGGGCGTTTCCAGTTGATGTTATTTTATCTTCCTATGCAAATTATCAATATTATTTACGTTCCGGTGGTTGGAATGTTAGGAAATTTTTCTACGTATTCTTGGAAAGGCAGAAAAATCAAACGATTTAGAGGCAAATGATTAAATAATTTTTTTAAAAAAACTATTTAATCAACTATTTTTTTTCAGCGTAATGCGGAAAGTAGTTTCTTTATCTGCTAAGGATTTTTTTACAATTATTTTTCCTTTATGAACTTCTTCAATGATACGTTTGACAAGCGAAAGACCAAGTCCCCATCCACTCGATTTTGTTGTGTAGCCCGGATGAAAAATAGTTTTAAATTTTGATTTTGGAATCGCTTTGCCTGTATTAGTAATATCAATACAAATATGATTGTTTTCTTCAACAAGTTGGATGGTCAGGATTCCATTGCCAGACATGGCATCCACAGCATTTTTACAAATATTTTCAATTACCCATTCAAAAAGTCGAACATTCAATGGCACCATTATTTCTGCAAATTCAGGTATTTGAATGATATATTTAACATTTTTCGATGTTCTTGATTTTAAATATTCAACAGACTGATAAATGATTTTAACAATATTCACTTTCTCCAGTTTTGGCGGCGAACCAATTTTTGAAAAACGTTCGGCAATCGTTTCAAGTCGTTCAATATCTTTTTGAAGTTCATTGGTAATTTCATCATCCACATGTTTCATTTTAAGTACTTCCAACCAAGCCATGAGCGATGAAAGAGGTGTGCCCAGCTGATGCGCCGTTTCTTTTGCCATGCCCATCCACACCTGATTTTGTTCAGCTTTTCTTGTGGTACTCAGCATGAAATAAGCAATCATAAGAAAAAAACCGATGATGGCAAATTGAATGTATGGAAAATATCTTAATCGTGTGAGCAAATATGAATCTTTATAAAATATGTAGCTTTTTACATGATTGGCAAGCTCAACTTCGACAGGCGTATTTTGTGATCTGAAAGATGAAATCGTATTAACGACAGCTGTTTTATTTTTCAAAAGTAATGTATCAACATTGCCGGATGCAATCACATTATTCTGTGTGCTGTCAGTAATAATAACCGGAACGGATGCAGAATTAATGATTTCAGAAAGAAATGATTTAATAATGTCATTCATCACATCTTTCAATTCACTAAAAATTTTTGAATCTTTGTAGTAAAGAAATAATTTATGATTGCCGTAATACTTGATGACGAACGGAGGATAACTTGAAAATTGTTGACGAAGCGAATCTGAAAATAATTTATTTTTCGTAAGATCAATCGTAATATTTGCAACGTTGGTTATTTCCTGTTTTTCATTTGTAACTATAACCGGAATCGTTGTGTTATCAGTAATTATTTTTACAAAAAAAGTAAGATCTTCATTTGGTCCGGCATTAAAAATATACTTATTTGCATCTGCCCATAATTCAACTCTTTTTCTTTCCTGAATTTTTAATTTATCAAAAAGATTGTTTGTATAGTTCACCAATACTGCTTTTCGACGGATTGCTTCAGCCCAGAGTTTTACTTTCTTCCTTTCTTCCGAAGCAATATTTTTGACCATGATATTTGTGTACCATAATGAAATAATTACAATCATAGCTCCTAAAATAATAAGGAGCCACTTCCATCGTTTTCTTTGTGTATAAAGATTCACAGTGTTCGGACGTATATTAATCATGTAAAGATATAAAAATAATTTTTTAAAAGTATGTCTCAGCAAAGTTCAAGTGTTCATGTTTGTTTATTGTTAAAAATTTTCAAATTTCTATCTTAATTTTTTAACTTTGTGTATAATTAGTTAATGCTAAATTTTAAATATTATTGTCGTACAGATATTATTTATTCATCAACTAAAATTTATACATTATGAAAAAAAATTTAATTGTAATAATATTTATATTATTTGCAAGTTTGCTTATAAATTCATCCTGCAAAAAATCGAGTAATACCAGCAATGAAAATATTCCTGATTATGCTCCTGCTGCCGCTGATTTCGGCGGTTTCACTATTTTATTGACTGAAAATACTGATATAGGTGTAATCGTAAACAAATGGTTATTCCAAACCAAAGGCCCTTCAGGAACAGCTACGAATGTAAGCACTGTTACAGATCCGTTTACTTCTAATTATACCTATTCAAAATCATCCAAGAATCTTTCTGTTCTCACATTTAGTGTTTCAGGGCAAGATACATTTGTTTTGACATGGACAAGCGCCATCGGAGGCACTTTCAGTGAATCATACGGAAGTGCTCCTGTGAATAAAGGTGTTTTCACTATTATTAAATAATTGAATTGTTTTGAAAATCCTAAATAAAATTTTTTCATTTTTTAATAAAAAACAACGTCGCAGACGTTTAAGCGCATTAGATCTTTTAAAATATATTGGTCCCGGATTGCTTGTAACTGTTGGGTTTATTGACCCTGGCAACTGGACATCAAATCTTGCAGCCGGAGCGGATTTCAGCTATTCATTATTATGGATTGTTACTTTATCTACACTCATTCTAATTTATCTTCAGCATAATGCGGCGCATCTTGGTATTGCCTCCGGGCTTTGTCTGGCGGAAGCTGCAACGATTCATTTGAAAAAACCGGTTTCGAGAGTGGCTTTATTTTCAGCTATTGGCGCATCTATTTCCACATCACTGGCAGAAATTCTTGGCTCTGCGATTGCTTTAAACATGCTTTTTAATATTCCACTTCGCATAGGAGCCTTGTTAACACTGGCATTTGTGTTAATTATGCTTTTTACCAATAGTTATCGAGCCATTGAAAAATGGATAATTGGCTTTGTAACAATCATTGGATTATCTTTTATTTATGAAATTTCTTTAGTGAATATTCAATGGGATGTTGCTGCAAAAGCTTTAGTCACGCCATCTTTGCCTGAAGGATCTATCATGATAATCATGAGTGTGCTTGGAGCGGTTGTCATGCCACATAATCTTTTTCTTCATTCGGAAATAATTCAAAGCAGACAATGGAATCTTCAACATGAAAAAATTATTCGGCGCCAACTTAATTATGAATATGTTGATACAATTTTTTCTATGCTTGTCGGTTGGGCAATCAATTGTTGCATGATTTTGTTGGCAGCAGCTACATTTTTTCATAAACATATTCCTGTTAATGAACTTCAACAAGCTGGTCGTTTACTTGAGCCGTTGCTTGGAACTCATGCTCGTGTTGTGTTTGCTGTAGCACTTTTATTTTCCGGTATTGCATCAACGATTACTTCGGGATTTGCTGCTGGAAGTATTTTTGCCGGATTGAAAGGCGAATCGTTTGATATCAAAGATAATTTTTCACGATTAGGAATCTCTGTTTCGTTGATTGGCGCAACATTCTTTGTTTTTATAATAGATAATCCTTATCAGGCATTGCTTCTGTCACAGATGCTTCTGAGCATTCAGCTTCCTATCACAATATTTTTGCAGATTTATCTCACTTCTTCGGATAAGGTCATGGGAAAATATAAAAACAGCGTGTTTACAAAATCAATTCTTTATCTCATTTTTATTGTGGTCAGTGCATTAAACATACTTCTATTTTTAAGTATGTTTTTCAATATCCATTTTGGTTAAATACCTAAAATTTTTATCTTAAATGAAGGTGAGAGTTGAAAGATGAACGTACCAAAGGACCACTCTCAACAACAGGAAACCCAAGCGAAAGAGCCATTTGTTTATATTTTTCAAACTGTTGAGGGTCTATATATTCACTAACAGGAATATTTATTCTTGATGGCTGCAAATATTGTCCAAGCGTTAAAACTTCACATCCTGCATTTAAAAGATCATGCATGGTTTCAACAATATCATTTTCATTTTCTCCAAGCCCAAGCATAATGCCTGATTTGGAACGAATACCAAAATCAAAAATTATTTTTATCACATTCAAACTTGTTGCATAGCTTGCCTTTGAACGGATTGAAGGCGTTAGGCGTTTTACTGTTTCCAGATTATGTGAAATAATATCAGGCTTTGCATCCATGACTTTTGTAATATCATTTGCATTCCCATTAAAATCAGGAATTAATGTTTCAATGGTAATTCCAAAATTTCTTCTTCTCACTGTTTTAATTGTTTCAGCCCATATTTCAGCGCCTCCGTCTGCAAGGTCGTCTCTTGTAACAGAAGTAATCACACAATGTTTTAAATTCATTTGAAACACTGCTTCTGCAACAGATTCAGGCTCTTTTAAATCAGGTTCTGAAGGTTTTCCACTTTTAACATCGCAAAATTTACAGTTCCTTGAACATACATTTCCAAGAATTAAAAATGTCGCTGTACCCGAATGCCAACATGTAGCTCTATTCGGACAATTACCGCTTTCACAAATTGTATGCAGTTTATTTTTGTTCAAATGCATCTTCATTGCTGAATATTCATCAGCAGAAGGAAGTTTTATTCGTAACCAATCAGGTTTTTTTATTCTCGGAGAATTGCTCAAGCAGCCTATCGTTCTTAATGATTAATTGAAATGAAGATTATTTATTATACCGGCCACCAAAACTTATACTTAAATAAAGTGAATAAAAAACATTAGCGCTTTTTTCATAAGCCATAATTGAAATTGGTTTCATAAAACCATCTACAACGCCACCTATTTCGAGCGCTTTCACTGTTTTATCATTTGAACCGTATTCAAAATTAATTCCAAATTTCCCATAAAGCCCTGGATGAAAACTAATTTTATCTATTCCCGTTAAGAATGGCGCTCTTCCATAAATATAATTTTGTCCTATTGAAGGATCATATCTTTCTTCTAATAATTTATCAGGATTTAAATTATCTACAATATAAAGATAAACAGGTTTTGTAATTCCTAAATTTAAACCTCCGGAAGCGCAGTATCTAAGCTCAATGCCGCCCCAAAAAGGTTTATGATTGATAATCTTCTGAAAGCCTCGACCAAATCGGATGAAATATAAATAATTTAATTTGCCAAAAATATAGCTTTTGGCATTATCATAATTGACAGGAATCTTTTTTTCTTTTGGACTTTTGATGCCAACAAATTCTAATTCCCAAATTCTTTTGCGTGTACCGGTTTTATGTTTGCCGCTTCTGTAAAAAAGTCCCCAACTTGACGTATGAACGATCAGTCCGCCGTAGGCTTCTCTATTCCATAAAATATGACTATTTTCATAAACATTCTCTTGAGAAAATGTTGCTAAAGGCAATATGCTTAATAAAATTAAGGTAAGGAATACTTTTTTCATTCCCCCCATTCTCCAACAGGGTTAAATTGTTTTCTGAAAATTATCAGAATATATTATTAAAAGAAATAGTTGATGTGATTTTTTTTAAAAAATCACTCATTGTAATTTCGTGTTTATAAGCCGGACATGATTCGTATTGCTTGCAAGATGTGAATATTCCGGTAATAAAAAGTATAACTAAAAACGCAATTAATTTTCTCATATATATTATTTTTTATTAAACTGAAAACATTAAACCACAAAGATATAACAAATATTAATATTTTTCTGAACAAGAAAAAAACATTGTGCTAAAATAAATAAAATCATGATATAATACCAATGTTTATAATAGCCTAAAGTCAGTTGAATAGGGTATAATTACGCTTTTGTATTTCCAAATTCTAAAGTGTTTTCCTGATCAAATTTCCAAGGACATTCTGCTTATTTTTCGATTCATTTTGACCATTTAAGCTGAAAAGTATAACTTAAGTGTAATTAAATAATTTAATTTTGTCAGAATAAAAAACAATAGAAACGTTTCAGAATAAAATGGATTTACCTTTATATATTAAAAACATCGCCAAACTTACCGCCGAAAATGAGGAAGAATTGAAAGAAGTTTTTAAACGTGAAGAATTTCCGAAAGGTCACTTTTTATATAAGCAAGGAGACATTTGCCGGCAAATTTTTTATATTGAAAAAGGATTTGCCCGCGTTTATTATTATTCAAAAAGCGGCAAAGAAATTTCCACATGGTTTCCTTTTGAAAATTCTTTTACTGTCGCTATTGATAGCTTTTATCAACATACGCCAACTCTTTATAATTGCAGATTGCTTGAAAAATCAGTAGTTTATTCCATGAAACATTCAGATTTTGAAAATATGACAAACAAGTATCCTGAATTTTCAAAATTTGCTTTTAAAGTTACATATGGAATTGCAAAACGACTTTCTGAATTTATTGTGAATACTAAATTTCAAACAGCCGAAGAACGTTTTAATGCTTTAATGCAGGAATATCCTTTAATTTTCCAACGAGCTTCATTAGTCCACATTGCATCCTACCTTGGCATCACAAAAGAAACGCTCAGCAGAATAAGAGCAGGAAAATAAAATTCATGCCTTTTCATTTAGTGATATAGATCAACTTTTTTTTTTTAGCTTCCTTGCAATTTTGCATCATCAATATTTGATGCAATGAAAGCACAACATATTAAAGACACACATTTTATTTTAATATCAGATATAAAAGGAATTGGGTTCGCTTTTAATCAATTAAAAATTTTATTAGGGAAAAACAATAACAATTATCTTTCGCTCATTTATTATTTATTTCCTAAAGTATCTGCGCATCCTTTATTTAAGTCTGAACTTGAAAGTATAGAAAAACGATTTTCAAGTAAACTTTTGGTTTATTATGCACATTACAATGCACCATCTTTTTCTGATGAATCATGCGCTAATCAACAAATTTTAGAAGTAGTCATCAATAGCAATACCTTAAATCAAATGCAATTTCAGGTATTTGGCAATTCTGAATTCATTGAAATAATATCCGAACGGCTCCATTTCCTTGGTATAAAAGAAAATCAAATAATATTAAATCATTTAAATAAATAAAAGATGAAAACAAATTCTCTAATCTCGTTGTTATTATTCACGATGCTTTGTTTCGTGGGTTGTAAAGGTAAAAAATCAGTGAATGAAAATGCAAGCGAAACCATCACTGTTATTACGAAAAAGATACAAAAAATTTCTGTAAACAAAGAAATATCAGTAAGTGGAAATATTGAAGGAAACAAAACAGTGAAGCTTGGTTTTCTGGTTGCTGGCAAATTAAATTTTATTGCTATTGAAGAAGGTGAAACCATAAAATCGGGTCAACTATTGGCAAGCCTTGATCCGGAGAATTATAGTATTGCAAAAGATATTGCCGATGCAAATCTCAATCAAACACAGGATGAAAACAATCGTCTGACGCAAATGCACGACAGAAAAAGTATTTCTGAAAGCGATTTTTCAAAAACAACAAATGCATTAAAAGTTGCCAAAGCACAACAGCGATTACAAGCTAAAAATCTTTCAGACACTAAACTTTATTCCCCAATCAATGGCGTATTGCTAAAGAAAGGCGCTGAAGTTGGCGAAATTATTGGCGTTGGCATTCCGCTGTTTGTTGTGTCGGATATTCATACGATAAAAGTAAATGCATCTGTTCCAGAATCGGATTTGCATCAAGTGCAAATTGGCAGTATGGCAAGTGTTTATGTTTCATCAATTGATTCAACTTTTAGAGGAAAAGTAACGGAAATAGGCTCTGTTGCTGATGCTGCAACGCGTTCATTTAATATTAAAATTGAACTTAAAAATCCAAACTTGCTTATTCGTCCGGGAATGACAGCAGAAATCAAATTATCTTCAGCTAAACAGACTGAAATTATTACTGTTCCAGCAAATGTGGTCTTGCATGATTTAGACCAATCGGCTTATGTATTTGTAGTGGACACACAGCGCAAACAAGCCTTCAAACGACAAATTTCTTTAGGACAAATTATTGGTAATGATATAGAAATTTTATCAGGATTATCTCCTGACGAAATAGTTGTTATTGGCGGACAAAACAAATTAAATAATGGTTCATTTATCATTGTAAAATAATTAGTCATGAACTTTGTAAAAGCATCATTAAAATATAAACAAGTTACACTTACCGTGTTATTTCTTGTTTTTGCAGTTGGAATTTATTCTTTGCTAACCATGCCACGTCGCGAAGATCCTAAACTTACTGTTCCTATTGGTTTAGTAACGGTTTATTATCCGGGAGCTACGGCTGCTCAGGTGGAAGAACAAGTAACGAAAAAACTGGAACAATATTTATTTCAATATGAAGAAGTATTAAAAGCAAAAACATATTCCACCACTCGTGATGGCGTTGTGATTGTAAATGTTTGGTTAAATGATGATGTTAAAAAACCTGATATTTTTTGGAGCAAACTTCGACATCAATTATTAATATCCAAAGCGCTTGATTTACCACAGGGTGTAAAAGGGCCATTTGTCAATTCCGATTTTGGCGATACTGAAGCGATGTTGATTGCGATTGAAAGTAATGAATCAAGTTATGCGCAAATGAGAATTTATGCGCAAATGTTGCAAGATAATCTGCGCACGATTAGTGCAACATCAAAAATCAAATGTATTGGCGAGCAAAAAGAACAGATAACCGTTTATTTCAATTCCGACAAGCTTTCGCAATATGGAATCAGCCTTTCGCAAGTGATAAAAGTTCTGCAATCGCAGAATACAGTGAGCCCAACAGGAGAGCTAAATACAGAAAATAGTAAAGTTACTTTATATACTTCAGGTCATTACAATACAGAAAACGAAATAGAAAATCAAATTGTAGGAACTTCAAAGTCAGGTTCAGTCGTTCGATTGAGCGACATTGCTAATCTAAAAAGAGAATATGCTGAACCGACTAGCAACATCACTGTTAATAGTCATAAAACATTGATAGTTGCCGTGCAAATGAAAGAAGGCAACAATATTGTTTGGTTTGGTAAAGATGTAAAAAAGAAACTCGATGAAGTAGCGAAACAATTGCCCAATAATGTAAAACTCACCACTATTGTAAACCAACCGAAAATGGTTGATGAAAACGTATCCCATTTTCTTCGAGAATTTTTAATTGCTATTATTTCTGTAATCATTGTTATTGCTTTGTTGCTGCCATTTAGAATTGCTGCGGTTGCTGCAACTGCAATACCAATGACTATTTCCGTCACATTTGCAATGCTACATATTTTTGGTATAGAATTGCATCAGGTTTCTTTAGTTGCATTGATCGTTGTTCTGGGCATGGTTGTAGATGATGCCATTGTAGTTGCTGATAACTATGTGGAATTGCTTGATAAAGGAGTTGAACGCTGGACTGCCGCATGGCGAAGCGCTTTCGACCTTATCATTCCAATATTAACAGCTACGGTTACTATTATTGCTTCTTTTATGCCAATGATAATTCTTACTGGACCTATTGGAGAATTTATACATGATTTGCCGATTACTGTAACTATTGCATTGGCATCATCATTTGTAGTGGCAATGGTTTTAACACCTTTACTATGTTTTTTCTTTATTAAAAAAGGGTTAAACGATCATCAAGCTGAATCAACAACAAAGAGAAAAACATCCTTGCTTGATATAATGCAATCAGCGTACGACAAGGCAATTGAATGGGGCGTGAGAAATCCAAAAACCCTTATTGGTGGAAGTTTATTAACTATAGTGCTGGCATTAATACTTTTTAAAACTGAAGTACGACAACGTTTTATGCCTTATGCTGAACGAAATCAATTTGTAGTAGAATTATGGATGCCCACAGGCACTAAGCTTGACAAAACACATGAAGCAATATTGCGAATAGAAAATTTAGTAAAAAATGATAAAAGAGTCGTATCATATGCTACATTTTCGGGCACCAGCGCACCACGCGTGTATTATAATTTTGCAGCAGAAGTTCCTGTAACTAATTATGCTCAAATGCTTATTAATACTACTTCAGATGAAACAACCGAAATTCTTGCAGATGAACTATCAAAAAAAATTGAAGATATAGTTCCTGAAGGCTTAGCACAAGTGCGGTTGATGCAACAAGGTCAGCATTTAGACGCACCGGTAGAAGTACGTATTTATGGGGATGATATCAATCAATTAAAAAAAATTGGTAATGATGTTAAGACAATTATTAAGCATACCAAAGGAAATCATTTTGTAAATGATGATTTTAAAGAAGATTTTTATGGCGTGGATATTCAGCTAAAAGAAGGTGCTAATCGGTTGGGATTTTCAACATCAAGCGTTTCTCAATTAATTTATATAGGATTTAAAGGATATCCTGTAACTACAATGTACGAAGGCGATAATCCGGTGGATATTGTTTTACGGATGAATGACAAAGATCGTCAATCATTTCAGAATTTAGAAGATGTTTATGTGCAATCGCCAATAACTGGCGCCAATATTCCATTGCGACAAATTGCCGACATTAAACCTAAATGGCAAAACGGAAGAATCATGCACCGCAACGGGATGCGATGTTTAACAGTACGTAGCGAAACTACTGATGGCGTTTTACCAGCTGAATTATTAAAAGTAATTCAACCGAAAATTGCCAAACTGCAATTGCCAATGGGTTATCAGATAGAATATGGCGGAGAATATTTTAATAAAAATGAATTGAGTGGACGAATGATGGTTGCATTAATGATTAGTTTGGTTTTGATATTTTTAGTTTTATTATTTCAATTTCGCAATTTAAAAGAAACCGGCATTGTGATGCTTACCATTCCACTCAGCTTGTTTGGAGCTATTTTTGGATTAGTAATTACAAATAATACATTTGGATTTACTTCTATTCTTGGTCTTATCAGTTTATCTGGCATTGTAGTTCGTAATGCAATCATTTTAATTGATCATACAAATGAACTGTTAGGAAAAGGCATGGATATTCGCACTGCAGCTATTGAAGCCGGCAAACGAAGATTGCGACCAATATTTTTAACAGCTATGGCAGCAGCTATTGGAGTGTTACCAATGATTATTTCCGGTTCTTCATTGTGGAGTCCATTGGCGAGTGTACTTGCTTTTGGTGTTACCTGGAGCATGATTATGGCTTTGTTAACTGTTCCTGTGCTGTATATTCTTTGGATGACACCTAAAGATAAAGGACCAAACCATAAAGGTGAATATGCACACACAAAAACGTATGATTCAAAAATCGGTATTTCAACATTGTTATTTATTGGAATATGTCTATCAGCTTCAACCCTCAAAGCACAGGAAATCCCACAGAAACTTAATTTGCAGAAGGTATATGATATGGCCATTCAGAACAATCATTTTCTTAAAATTAAACAACTGCAAGTAGAAGAAAAACAACAAAAAGTAAATGAAGACCGTGTGAAATACTTTCCAGTTGTGAGTGTTGGAGGAAACTATCAATACAATAGTAATTTGCCTGAACTAACAATTGATCAAGGTTCTTTTGGAGCTTTACCAATGGGTGGAACAAAAATCGCTCTTCCTTCAACTGATAAGACTTTTTTGATGGGTGAAAACAATACATACAATGCCAGTGCGACATTTTATCAACCCATTGCGCAATTACCTAAAATAAAGGCTGGCGTACAAGTTTCAAAAACAGATTTGGCTATAACTCAAGCAGAGCAAGCAAAAGCGACGATGCAAATAAAACAGGCTGCTGAAAAATTATATTTTGGATTATTAATTTTTCAAAAACAAAAGGAAGAAGCTGAATTAAAATTGGCTGTTGCTAAATCCAAACTTTTCGATATTGAAGGAACTGTATTAGCAGGAAAAACAACCATTTCTTCTGAAATCGGACTTAAAGCCAACGTTGCAGACGAAGAACAAAATTTATTAAAAATAAATATACAATTAGATGATTACACCTCTGATTTAAAACATCTGATTGGGATGCCTGAATCAAACCAAATTGTTCTCGATTCAATTTCTGTGGATGATTTTCAGGGAAAAATCTTACCTCTGGATGCCATTGCTAATCAAGCGCAAGCAGAAAATTCAGATTTAAAAATGGCTACGCTTACTAAAACAAAAACTGAATATGCTATAAAAGCCAGCAAATACAACTATATTCCTGATTTTGGCATTGTTGGTGGTTACGTTTATCAGAAAGGCAATTCTCTTTACCCTGAAAACAATACGTTTATTGGAGCTTCTTTCAAATGGAATATTCAAGATATGTTTTCAAATACATATATTAAAAAACAACGTATTTATTTAAAAGAACAAGCAGAGGAAAATATAATCAATACAAAAGAACAAGTAAATGTTGATGTTGACAAAGCGTACAGACGGTTGTCGCAATCAGCCGAGTTGATTTTAGTTGCTAAAAAAGTGGTAGATTATCGTCGCGAAGATTTCAAAATACAAGCCGACAAACGCAGTTCTGGATTAAGTGTAGAATCGGATTATCTCACAGCCAAAGCTGTTCTAGCGAAAGCCAAATCTGATTTATTTTCAGCTCAATTAAATTATAGGATTGCTTATACTGATTTACAAATTCTAACCGGCAAATATTAAATTATTAACTATTAATTTTTAAAATTATGATGAAAAATGAAATCGGAATGAATGCCGGACGTATCTGGCAACATTTAAGTACTAAAGGCGAAAGTACTTTTAAAGAGATTAAGAGTGAAATCAAGCTAAAAGACAATGAAATTTATTTGGCTTTAGGCTGGCTTGCTCGAGAAAATAATATATTTTTTTTTGATAAAGGAGAAAAACAAATGATTGCTTTGTATTATTAGATTTCTACTTTGAAATACTTGCTTGAGAATACCAAAATATAAACAATATCAGCTATATATAAACAAAAAAGACTGACATTTCTGTCAGTCTTTTTTGAGTGCTCCTCCTTCAGGACTTGAACCTGAGACCCTCTGATTAACAGTCAGATGCTCTAACCAACTGAGCTAAGGAGGAATTTTCAAAATATTGCGCAAATATACAGATTCCTCTATAATTACCAATAATTTTTTTTAAAAAAGTTTTAAAGCTGTCCTTCAAACAACTTCAAATACTCATATTTCATTGATTCAAAGGAGTATTTTTCAAGGATTGTCTTTCGTCCAGCGATACCAAGTTTTGTTCTCAATTCTTTTGATTCGATAAGTAAAGATAATTTATCAATCCATTCATTTTCTGTATCTGCAAGAAATCCATTTTCACCATCCTGAATTATTTCTTTATTCACTCCAACAGGCGACATCACAGCAGGAATTTCAAGCGCCATATACTGCAATCCTTTGAATCCACATTTCCCTTTCGACCATTCATCATCAGGCAATGGCATGATGCCAATATCAAAGAAAGAAAGATCATCCACTTCGGTAATTTTATTCCATTTTATTTGTTCTATTTCTAATGGTGTATTTGTTGGAAAGGCATCTGAAATCAACCTAAAATGAATTTTATCTTTATATTTATTTTTTAACTTTATTAAAAATGGTAGTGCAGTTTCAAAATGTTTCAGCGTAGTGGTTGAACCTGTCCATCCAATGCAGATCACGTCATTCAGCTGTTTCCAAGATTTTCTTAAATAATAATTCGTATCAATTGTTGTAGGAATAATATTTACATTTGAATTAAATTGTTTTGCATAATCAGCCAAAAATGCATTGCCTGCTATGATACAATCAGCCAGATGAATAATTTCATTTATTTTTTTAGGTTTTTTCAGCCAGGCTAAATTAGAATTTCCTTGTGAAACATCAGGCAGCCAGATGGCATCATCAAAATCAAAAATTATTTTCGCTTTTGATTTTTTCAACATCCTTTCAAAGAGAACTGTGCCAACCATCAACGCTTCGCGATAAATAAAAACAATATCATATTGATCAGCTTTTTTAATGTCCTTCCAGCGTTGCTTTAAGCTTTTTAGTAAAATCAAAAATTTACGAAATAAATTTCCTTCACCGTAAAAAATGACATCATCTTTTTCATTAATGATATTTGAAATATCATAATTAAACCCATTTTTCTGAAGAAAATCAAGGTATTGCTCAAAGCGAAATCTCTGTCCTGGCGAACGACCGAGACGATGTGGAACAATGAATAATATCTTTTTTGTTTTATACAATTTTAAAAATAAAATTTACTTATCAAAACACCTATAAACATTAATATCAGGATAATATCAGATATAAATTGTTTTTTAAAAACGTAAAGGAAATTGGCTATAAACACGGATGCCGGTACAAAAAGAAAAACTATTTGCAAATCTTTTTGAATACCAAAAATAAAAAATGAAAATAATGATAAAACAAATAACCAAATCAGAATAGAATTAATCCCTCTTAATCGTATCACTTTATCGCTTGCCGTGCTGTTGTAGCGAATAAGCGAAACAATTGTTAATCCACCAAACAAAATCAAAACAATTCTTAAAAAAATATCATGCGGAAAATTTATTGAATTCCATTGAATGAAATATTCTTGATAGTTTAATAATTTTCCTTTCAATTCATCAAACCAGAAATAATAAACAAATAAAAAAATATAAGGTGTTGCCACGCCTGCAAGAGATATAATCCATGCCCGCCAATCAAATAAACGATAAATAAGAAAGCCAATCCAAACGACAAGAAAAAAATAAATAGATGGGAAATATAACATCGAAGCAATTGCAATTAGAAATCCTATTCCAAAAATTTTTTCATAATCTTCGGGAGTTTCATAAATCATAAAAAGTTGATATAAAATAATCAGTAAAAATAAATTTGTCACTGACACAGGATTTATAAAAAAGAAAGAAGGATAGAAGCAATTCAATAATAAAAACACCAATGCTGTGAGATAATTTTTCTGTGGTAATAATGAAAAATCAGAAGCAATTTTATTTATTAAAATCACTTGAGAAAAACTTAAAATAAAAGCGATGATTAAATTAAATCCTTTTAAAGCAAACCAATTATCTATAAAATAATACAATGGAGTTACAGGCTTAGTAAATCCTGCAATTAACGAATAATTGAAAACGTCAACATGAAGCAGTATGCTCAGGAAAAATAAAATTCCTATTAAAGTTGTATAATTTGATTTGAAAAGGCGAATAAACATAGGTTACAAGTCAAAGCCGATATCTCTTCTGAAATACATGTTTTCAAAATGAATCTGTGAAATTGTTTTGTATGAAATATCAAGCGCTTCTTTCATAGTGTTTCCGGATGAAGTAATGGTGAGCACACGCCCACCATTGGTTACAATCTTTCCGGTTTTTTCATCCTTCTTTGTTCCTGCATGAAAAATAATGCTTTCATTATTTGAATCCAATCCACTGATTTCTTTCCCTTTTTCATAATCTCCAGGATAACCGCCGGAAACAACAACAACAGTTACAGTAAAATAATCATCAAACCTGCATTTCATTTTAGACAGTTGTCCTTTACCCACAGCTTCAAATAATGCAATGATATCAGTATTAATTTTTGGAACAATAACTTCAGCTTCAGGATCGCCCAATCGAACATTATATTCTATCACAAATGGTTCGCCTTTTATATTTATTAAACCAAAATAAATAAAACCTTTGTAAACTATTTTCTCTTTTTTTAATCCTTCAATGGTAGGAATGATAACTCTTTGCTCCACTTTGTCCATAAACTCTTCGTCAACAAAAGGCACTGGAGATACAGCGCCCATGCCACCTGTATTCAAGCCTGTATCGCCTTCTCCGATGCGTTTATAATCTTTTGCATTGGAAAGCAATTTGTATGATTCTCCATCAGTGATAACAAAAACAGAAGCTTCAATTCCTTTTAAAAACTCTTCAATCACCACTTGATTGCCGGCTTTGCCAAACTTAGCATTGACAATCATTTCAGCTAATTCTTGTTTTGCTTCAACAATATCATTAATAATTAAAACACCTTTGCCTGCTGCCAAACCATCTGCTTTAAGCACATACGGTGGGTTTAAGGATTCAAGAAAAGCATAACCTTCTTCAAGATTTGAACTATTAAATGTGTTATATTTTGCTGTCGGAATTTTGTGTCTGCTCATAAAAGCTTTTGCAAAATCTTTGCTTCCTTCAAGCATGGCGCCTGTTTGCGATGGACCGATTACGTGAATATGTTTCAACAAATTATCATTCAAAAAATAATCATAAATTCCTTTAACCAAAGGATCTTCAGGTCCAACCACCACCATTTCAACTTTATTAGAAAGAACAAATTCTTTTATACTTTCTAAATCAGTGACTGATAAATTAACATTTTCTCCACACGCTGATGTGCCTGCATTTCCCGGCGCAATCCATAGTTTTGTCAGCCTTGGACTTTGCATTATTTTCCATGCAATCGCATGCTCTCTTCCTCCTGAACCCAAAAGTAATATTCTCATAAATCAAAATTTTTTACAAAATAACAAAATATATTTAAGATTTTATTTCTCCTAGTCTGGTATAGATTTTATGATAGTTTTCAACTCCTTTTTCAAGAGAAAAAATATCAATGGCTGTTTTTCGAATTGCATCTTCAGACAGCGATATCAGTGAATTCGTTTTATCTACAGCTTCTTGCAAGGATTCGTCTGAAAAATCTTTGATAACTAATCCTGCGCCGGATTCTGTTATAATCTTATCATTATCTCCAATTCCAGCATTGCAAATAATTGGAATGCCCATGCTTAATGCTTCAGCCATCTTTGTTGGAGATGAAGCAGATTTAGAAAATAATGGTTTAATAAAAAATAATGACAATCTGCTAAAACTCAACAATACCGGCACATTCTTTCGTTCACTTGCAATCACAATAATTTTTTCTTTTGGAATATTATATTTATCGGAATATGAAAACACCGTTTCATGACTATCTGGTGTAATAAACATGAATTTTGCATTTTCACTTTTATTTAAAAACAAACGAAAAAATTTCATCATCTCATCCGGTAAATACCATGTACCTAAGGATCCAAGATAAGAAATAATAAAATCCTGTTCATCAATTTTAAGTAGATTCCTAAAATATTTCTCTTTGTCCGGTTGAATATTTTTCTTTGAAAATAAAACAGTATCAACGCAACAAGGAATAACTTCAATATAATTTTGATTTACTGATTGTTCCTGAATAATATTTTTCCCTTTATCAGTGAGGCTTACAACGCAATCAGCTTGATTGAAAAATTCTTTTTCCTTTTGTTTAAAATAAGAATAAATCTTTTTGTAAATAGGATTTTTTAGGTTCCATAAATTTCCATCAATTCGTTCATCAGCCCAAAAACCGCGCATATCGAAAATAAACTTTATTTTCAACTTTTTTTTCAAGTGCAATCCAACCAAAGCTGTAATATAACTGCGGCAATGAACGATATCAATTTTTTCTTTTTGAACTATTTTTCTTGAAACAGTTTTTAATCTTAAAACATCATAAACAGAAGATAAAACCGGCGGAAAATAATGATAATGCAAAGGAATCCATTTGATTTGATTTTCATCAAGCACATTTTTTATTTCTGATGAAAGCTTCTCAAATTTATTTTTTTTCTCAAAACTGATAATTATAATTTGGTGTCCTTTCGACGAAAGTCCTGCCAGATATGGAATAATCTGTGATTGACCTAATGTGTCAGTTAGCCCGTCGTATGTGAGATACAGTATGTTCATGAAAAAAAAGTCAAGAATAGAATACCATTCAATACTATTCTTTTCAAAAATAATTAATAAATCAACATGAAAGGTGTATGATTTTTTTTAAATTTGTAAGTAACAAATAGAATAAAACAAACACAGACGCTTTATTTATTAATGTGTTTTCAATAATTACAAAAGATATTTTCACTAAAATTTAATAAAAGGCAAAATGGTTGATGCGAATGGAAATTTCATTCCTGACTTTGGTGTGATTGAGATTTGTCTGGTTTTTATTTATCTTTTCATTATTTTTTTAATATCCAGTTATATTAAAAATAAAAACATAGATCAATATCCTTTTTATAAATTTTTACGTCCAGCTTTGTTTGTAAAGATTTTAGGTGGAATTATTTTTACACTATTTTATACGTATTATTACGGCAGTTCAGACACACACTACTATTATCTGGGAACGCGTGGTCTCAATCATCTTCTTCTTACGAATCCATCTGCATTTTTCAGTATACTTTTCAACGGCAGAGGCTTGGAAACATTCTCTTATTTTAGTGATTCAAGTGACTTTTGGGCATGGTCATATATGTACATTAGAACAAATTCATTTATAGTACAAGCTTTAACAATGCCTTTTGCACTACTCGGGTTTAATAAATTTCTATTAACAGTCATTTTACTTAATTGTTTTTGTTTCATCGGGCATTGGAAATTTTTCACCATGTGCCAGTCTCTATACCCAAAGATTCCTAAACAATTGATAATTTCCATCTTCTTCATTCCATCTGTCATATTTTGGGGATCAGGGATCATGAAAGATACTTATACATTGACAAGCACATTGTGGTTCACGTATAATTTTTATATGATCTTCGTCAAAAAAAAGAATATTATTGCAAATATTTTTATGATATGTTTTAATATTTTCTGTTTGGTAGAAATTAAACCTTATATTTTTATTGTTTTATTGCCAGGGGCATTTATTTGGATATTTTACAATTATTCCCATACTATTAAAAATAAAATTGTTCGATTTTTATTTACACCTTTTACTAGCTTGATAGGCTTAATGATAAGTGTCCTTTTATTAAATTATTTCAATAAAAATCTAGGCGATTATTTTTCAATGGATCAGATTATAACAAAAGCTCAAGTTACGCAACAGGATTTGATCCGAGAGGAAGCTTATGGCAAACATTATTATAATATTGGCACATTCGATAATTCATACAGTAGTTTGCTTAAGAAGGCTCCTATCTCTATTGTTTCAGGGCTTTTCAGACCATTCATTTGGGAAGTGCAAAATGTGGTTATGTTTATTTCCGGAATTGAAACTCTTATTTTATTTTTAGTTTCTCTTTATATTATTATTAAAGTTGGATTTTTCAGAACAATAAAATTTATTTTTAAAGAACCATTATTAATTTTCTCTTTTTTATTTGTGATAAGTTTTAGTTATTCAGTTGGCTTGTCTTCAGCTAATTTCGGTGCTTTGGTCAGATACAGAATTCCTCAACTTCCATTTTTTGTAATGGGATTATTTATTTTACATGAAAAACTCAAAGAACTTAAAATAGAAAAAGAAGAAAATAATCTATCCCTTAAGGATTAAAAATTTATTCAAACAAATCAAAAGCCACAAACGGTTGTATAAATAATCTAAATTCTTTTTGTAGAAATCATTTTTAAGCTTTTGCACTTGGCGTAAATCAAACAGATTGAATCTTTTTATCATATCATCCGATAAATATTCATCTGCTAAATATTTCAAATCTTTTTTAAGCCATTGTTGCAAAGGGATTGCAAATCCTTGCTTTTGGCGATTAAAATAACTTGATGGAACATAGTCATACAAAATTTGTTTCAGTAGATATTTTGAAATATTGTGTTTGAATTTTAAGTTTTTATCAATATTCAAAACAGCTTCAATGACTGAATAATCAAGCAAAGGAACTCTCACTTCCAAACTGTTTCGCATGGAAGCTCGATCAACCTTGACCAATAAATCATCTTTTAAATAATAATTCATATCAAACAACGACTGCGCTTCAGCAGGCGTTAAAGCTCTTTTGCAGGAATTATAATTTTCTTCCAATTGAAAATTTTGTTGAATTTCAGGATTTAAAATATTTATAATTTCATTCCTTGAAAACAAATATTGTTCTTGTGAAAAAATATGACTTTTCAATTCAGATAAATCTGAATAATCAAACAAAAAAGATGCGCGTTTATATTTATTTGAAAGTTGTTTTAAAGCTAATGACGCAGGTTTCCTAAATGCTTTAACGAAAGGATTATTAAGCCTTTCAGCCCAGCGGTAAGCTCCATAACCTAAAAATAATTCATCGCCACCATCTCCTGATAAAACCATTTTCACTTCTTTTCTCGCCATTTTTGAAACAAGCAAAGTAGGAATGGCAGATGAATCAGAAAAAGGCTCGTCATAAATATCTGTCAGTTCCGGAATAAGATTTTGAGCATCTTTTTCTGTTACAAAATATTCAAAATGTTCTGTGCCGAGATGTTTTGAAACAGCCCGTGCATAGGCGCTTTCATCATATTTATTTTCTTTAAATCCAATGGAAAATGTTTTTATTTTTTGAGTTGATTGGCTTTGTGCAATGGCTGTCACCAGCGATGAATCAATGCCTCCGCTGAGAAAAGTGCCAAAAGGCACATCGCAAATCATGTGTGATTTTACAGCAGAAATAAGTTCTTCTTTAATTATTTTTTTTGCTTCCTGTTCATTTTTAATTGTGTGTTCAGAAATCTTTTCAGAAATATTCCAATAGTGTTTAATGGTCAAATCTTTCCCTGAAAAATGGGCATAACAACCAGAAGGAAACTTGTAAATATTTTTATAAATTGAATGTGGCTCCGGAATATAGCCAAGATGAAGATATTCATTAACGGCTGTAGAATCAATCTCAAGTTGGTTTTTTACAAATTGAATTTGCAATAAAGATTTTAATTCGGATGCAAAAGCAAAAGTTTTTTCATCCCAAAAATAATACAAAGGTTTAATGCCGGTTCTATCTCTGAAAAAAAAAAATTCTTTTTTTTGTTTATCATAAATTGCAAAAGCAAACATGCCGAAAAGTGTAGAAACAAAGTTCAATCCCCATTTTACAAATGCTTGCAAAACTACTTCAGTATCGGACGAAGTTTTGAGAGGTTCGCCGAGCATCATTGAAAGCTCTTTGTAATTATACACTTCACCATTAAAAGAAATAACATATCTACCGCAATGAGAATGCATCGGCTGGTTTGCAGATTCTGAAAGGTCAATGATACTTAATCGTCGGTGCGCTATTCCTGCAATTTCATCATTGAAAATTCCGTGCGCATCAGGACCTCTGTGTTTCAGCGCTTCTGACATCAATAATAGATCCTGTTTTTTTATTTTACCTTCTGAAGAATAATATCCGGTTATACCACACATACTTAAATTTTCTCAGTCTGCTCAAAGGTATTATAAATATTAAAAAAAAGAGGTGAAGCAATTAAAAAAAAATTACTTTTATGATTACAATAATAATTCATATGCTATTTATAGATTACTGTAAAGCTATATTTCGTAAGCAGCAGTTCATGCCAACATGGATTTCTATTTTTGTTAATTCAAATTATTTTGTCCGAAAAGGCATATACCATGGGATACAAAAGAATAGTCATTTTATGAAAGGAAAGATGCTTGATTTCGGTTGTGGAATAAAACCGTATCAATCTCTTTTCCAAGTGGAACAATACATTGGAGTAGATATCGAAAACAAAGGACATTCAAATGATATTTCAAAGGTAGATTTTTTTTATGATGGACATACATTGCCTTTCGCTGATAATTCCTTTGATTCTGTATTTACTTCGGAGGTTTTAACGCATATTTTTAATATAGATGAAATTATGCTTGAACTATATCGTGTTTTGAAACCTGGCGGATGTATCTTGGTTACAGTGCCTTTTGTTTGGTATGAAAATGAAACACCAAATGATTCGGTAAGATATACATTCTTTGGTGTAAAATATTTGTTTGAGAAGTATGGTTTTAGGATTGAAAAAATAAATAAATCAGGAAGTTTTTTTTTAACGGCATTGCAAATGATGATAGCTTTTTTATATACTCATTTATTCCCACGAAAGGTTTGGTTGAAAATTATTTTAACATTTATTTTTATTAGTCCACTAAATATTTTAGGAATAATTTTCTCTAAACTTCTACCTAAAAACAACGAGTTCTATCAAAATATAATCTTAATCGCAAAAAAATAAAAAGAAGATTTTATCTGGAATTACAATTCTCCTCGATAGACTATCTTTTAAAAATTTTATGAAAGTTATATAATTTAAAAATATTCTCTTGCCAAGTTTTTTTATCCATCGCAATACGTGAAAGAACATAGTTTTTATGAATGTTATTTTGATCACTATATTCTTCTTCTGTTGCAAGTAAATATTTATATCCTGCATCTTTAGCAATTTCACAGATATGATTATTATATAATCCATTAGGAAACGTAAAATAATTAATATCCGTTAATAATTTTCTTTCTAATATTTTTTTCGACTCGATAATTTCGTGTTTTAATTCATGTTCATTTTGGATTGTTATTAGAGAATCATGACTTATAGTGTGTGAAGCGATTTCAACTTTATTTTTTAAACATTCAGTTAAATCAGCCCATTGCATCATCTTTACTTTTGGAATATTCACATGTTCAATTTGTTTCTCCAATGAAGCAATAAAATCTTCTCGCTCTTTTTTATTTAATGTCAATAGAATATTAAAAATAGAATTACTGATTAATTCAGGTTTGCTTTTATTCCGGTCATACTTAAATTGTTGATTATTGATAGAAAAAGTATAATGATGATGATTATGATAAATCGTATTGAGAATATTATTTAGATGTTGTGTCCATAAAGGTTTGTCGGCATTCAAACAATCTGTAATTATACTGCACACAGATGGCAATTTATATGTTTTTAAAACAGGTAAAACATACTCCTTAAAATCCATATAGCCATCATCAAAACTTAACACAATACGTGGCTTGAGACTATTTGCAGGTTTTGAAATATCTGCCAATGATATTATTTCAAAATGCCTTACTAAATAATTAATTAAACATTTAAAATGAGATGGTTTAAATGGAGGATATGAATAATCCGATTCATATGATACACGATGAAAACAAAGAATAATAGCGGATTGACTTTTTTTAATTTTTGCAAATAATAATTTATCTATTTGAAACGCATAAAGTGATTTGAAAATAAAATTTCGCAACTGTGTTTTTAAAAAAACTTTTTCTTTTAACCCATTATCATTTGATAATAATGAATTCATAATTTCAGCAAGTTTTGCAGTCTGGCGTTTGCGTGTATATGCATTGATTGCTTCAATATTTGAATTGATTGCTATTGTTTTTTTATTAATATATTCATAAATCAAACGGTCTAATAATTTTTCAACTTCAGATGATGAATTACAAATATATCCGGCATTGGTTTCTATTATTATATTTTCCAAAACATCATTATCGGAAGGACATAATATTATAGGTTTTTTACAAGCCAAATATTCGAAAATTTTACTGGAATACGTACCTTTAATGCCCGAATGAGCTATCATTAACAACGCATGTGCTTGTGATTGTAAAGCGATTACTTCTTCTTTTTTTATACGGTCAGTAATAATAATATGCTGATGATAATTCTGCATAATATTTTTAACATTATCAGATTGCTTTACATCAATAGTTATTCCGGGAAAATATATTTTAATATTAACAGTATTTGCATATTTATCTATTGTCTTTTTAAGTCCATCCAAAAAAATTTCAATAGGTTGCGTATAGTATAAAGTGCCATTATAAACGATAATAAAATCTTTATTATAACTTGGTGGATTGAGCGACATATAATCATCTTCATCATAACCATTCATTACAACATAACCTTGCTTTGAAACAAAATTTGAAATTATATGCTTCCAAAAATCTGAAACTGATAAAAAACATTCTGAATTAGAAATCCATCGTTTTTCACTATAACTTTCTAACTTTTTTATTAAATATTGAGGAATTGTTAATTTATTTTTTAATTGGCTTGAGTTCCATTCATCACGATAATCGGCAAGCCATTTTATTTTATATTTCTTATTTAACAAATAACCAAACTTAAATAAAATAAAAGGACTACATGATACAATAATCAATTGTATATCCTTTTCTTTTTCTATCACAGATTTAGCTTGTGCATATATGTTCCGAAATGGAATAACCCTATTGGTGAAATTTTGTAATATTAATTCGAAAAATGTCAAAATTTTTCGCAGCAAAACAAACGAATCATCTTTGTAACGAGTATATAGTTTATCGCGAAAATTTCCATAATAAGGCATATAATAAACTTCATATCCATCAGCTTTTTCATGAATTACTTTACTCGGAGAAATTTTCGCTAGATCTTTATAATTAGATATATTCTGTTCCCAATTTCTTGTGATAATTATAGGATAATAACCAAACATATGTAAGTATTTAGCCCATGAATATATCCTGTAACTTCCCGCAAAATTACCTGGCGGAAAAAAATATGAAACAATAAGAATTTTCTTCATCGGTCAAAGTGAAAACATTTTTTTAAAATCCAAATCTCATATATTTAAATTTTATTCCAATCAGAAATATTATTTTACCCAAATTGATGGTAACTTCTCTTCAATCTCAATTTCCCCAAAATAGCTGCTTGAACGAGAACCAACTGCATTCACCCAGATAGCCATTTTTTTTATTCCTTCTTTTAATGACACAAAATTCTTCTCATTTAAATTGAAAATTCTTTTTGCTTTAGAATGATCTGAATAAGCATGTAATACTTCGTTTCGTGCCGGTTGATAATTTATATCTTTGTTAATATTCATAATTTCCATAACAATTGTAGCTAATTCATTAACTGAATAATCATTATCTCCGCCAATATTTATAATTTCATTACAAGCATCAGGAATATTAATTGAGTTAGCTATATGTGGTGCTACATCGTCAATGTAACTAAATGCTCGTGTTTGTTTTCCATCACCAAAAATAGTCAAAGATTTACCTTGAAGTAATTGATTCATAAAAATTCCAATCACATTTCTATAGCGATCACCAATGTTTTGATATTCTCCATAAACATTATGAGGTCTAAAAATAATATAGTTTAACCCAAACATTTCGTGAGCAGCTTTTAAATCCAATTCAACAGCTAATTTTGCAATTCCATAGGGATCTTCTGGCATTGGGGTTAATTCTTCTCGCATTGGAAGTTGACCGGCTCCGTAAACAGCAATAGATGATGTAAAAACGAAACATTTAACTTTGTGAATAACTGATTGGTTTATTAAATTTATACTACCAATTAAATTATTTTCATAGTTAAATATTCTGATAAAATGACTTAATCCTTCTGCTGCATATGCAGCCAAATGATATACATAATCAATTTGATAATTATTAAAAATTTTTTCAATAAGATCTTTATCTGTTATTGACCCTTTTATAAATTTAGAGGCAGGGTTTATATTGTCCTCAAAGCCACCACTTAAATCATCAAGAACAATAACTGTATGACCATTTTTTATTAATTCGTTTGTTACGTGCGTACCTATGAAACCTGCACCTCCTGTTACTAATGATATTGACATAAATTATTTTTTTATTATTAATTAAAATGGTAATCCTCGTCTAATTTGGGTTGATGTGAAATTTAAAGAATTTTGTTTAGCTTTTTCTTTCCAATTCTCTAAAACATCAGGATGTTCAATTAAATTATTTAATATGGATATTAATTCTTTAAGAGAATTATAGTTAAATACAGATCCTTTCAAATTATTTGGAACGACTAGATGCGCAGGCAGTAAGCCTGGTAATTCATAAGTCATCATATCATGTATAGCCGCAGTTGGTTTAGTTTTGCCTATAAATTCTAATGTTCCCATTCCGATAAATGTTTTGGTGCTAACTGATAATACTAAATCGGACGTTTCCATTTCTTTTTTAAACATATCGACAGTTGCGTTTTCATCAAAGAATGACACAATATTATGGTTTGCATTTTTTATTTCTTTGAGTTGATTCAATATTTTCTGACCATATTCACCCATTGCTTTACCAGCAAATGAAAAAGTAATTTTGTTCGTTCTATTATTAAAATATTTTATTGCCTCTAAAACTTTTTCATATCGTCTTCTATCACCATTAATAGATCCTGTTAATACAACTTTTAGAATGTTATCTGTTTTGAAAAATTTTCGAGTATTATTCTCGTGAAAAATTGTAAATGGAATATATAAGAATTTGTACTTTTGGTAAAGTATATCATTGGTGTTCTTTAAATGATTGTATATAAAATCTTCAACAGCAATGTAGTCACAATTATTCAAAATAGATTTCATATTTATCCTATCCATAAATGAATTAGGTGACCAAAAGCGATGATAGAACCAAGTATTAATGTTATGAGTTGTAATTATTTTTTTGCATTTAATTTTTTTAACTATTCTTTTAAGTGCACTATAAGAGTTGAAAACAGGACTAATAAGTAATAAATCTATTTTTTCATTATTGATTATATGTAATATTTCCTTCTCATTATCGGCTATACTTTTAATAATATAATATTTTTCATTACGCAATTCAAGCGCATAATCTTCCATATTATTTTTTATAGCTTCAGTTATTATAAAAAATTTCTGACAATCAGAAAAAATTTCTGATTGAGTTTGAGCATATTGAAAATGCGCAGTTTCTAAAATTGCTATTTTCATTTTTATTTTAAATAATTCTTCAATTTATAAATAATACTTTTTTTAAAAAGAAAATTGTTCCCCATTTTATATCTCCAAGATTTTTAGGGAAATATGAAAAAGATAAAATACAAAAAAGAAGATAATGGTTTAATAAAGGGATAAATGGAATTTTTCTTCCCCCATACGTATAGATACAAAGATGTAAAAAAGACTTAAACTTTTTTGCAGGAAATTTAGGCGTAATTTTCTTAAGCCAAGGAATCATTTTCAAATCCGTTTCAAGCTCTTTATAGTCAACACGTGAAGACAAACCAAATTCTGTTAACCGATAAACACACATTGGTTCTTTGAAGTATTTAATTTCCCCAAAAATAGCAAGCATTGGATAGATAGCTCTTTCATTCGAAGAAATATCTTTAGGGATACCACCTACTTCATCCCAAATTTTTTTTCGATAAACTAGAGATGATGTATGAAATTTTCGATGAGTAATAGTATCCTGAAGTTGATAATCTCTATCTACATCTTCTCCAAAAAGTTTAAGCGAAGATGAGCCATCTTCATATATTTTCATAGATTGATGAGCACAAGCTGAATATTCAGGGTGGCGTTCTAAAAAATCAACTTGAATTTGTAATTTATCATAATTTGTCCAATAATCATCTCCGTCCAAAAGTGCAATATATTTGCCTGTACATGCATTTTGAGTCGCTACACTATTAGGCGTTAATCCTTGATTTTTTTCAGGCAATAATACGTTAATATATTTAGGATATTTATCTCTATATTCTAATGCTATTTTTCGGGTGTTATCTAAACTGCAATCTTCACCAATTACCATTTCAACTTTAAAATTTGTTTTTTGCATTAATACACTTTCAATTGCTTGCGGCAAAAACTTTTCAACATTATAAGCAATTATGCATACACTAACTGTAGGTTTTGCATTTGCATCAAAATAATTATCTTTAATTTCTACGTAAGATTCTTTTCCCATCACCAATATGTCTGCTATATTTAAAAGGTATTACAAAGTAATAAAAAAAATTAGAGTAAAAACATTTTTCTGAATTCCAAAAATCTTTTCGAAATTTTTTATCCAAAAACCACATGGCGAAAAAATTTGAAATAGAATTAAACACAAACAAAAAATGATACAAAAAATATCCAAACAATCCCCTCAGTTTATAGACCAAAAGCGCATTGGACAAGTATTTTTGCTTAATCACCCAATTCTCATCCGTTGAGCTGGCTCCATGTTTATGATAGGCAAAAACAGTATCAATATATTTTATTTTATATCCTTTTTTTAATATTCGATTACACAATTCCAATTCTTCGCAATACATAAAAAAATCAGGATCAAATAATCCAACATTTTGTAAAACATGTTGTGGTATCAGTAAAAATGAGCCCATCAGCGCTTTAATTTTTTTAGATTTTATTTTAATAAAATAGTCAAAAATCAAATTGCTATTTAAAACATCCAGATAATCGGCTGCGTAATGATATATTGACTTCTGATTTGAACCATCATCATTCAATAATTTACAACCAAGAACGCCAATATTTTTATCTTTTTCTATTTTTTTCAGACATTCTAAAATTGTATTTTCTGCAACCACAATATCAGAATTTAAAAGTAAAATATATTTACCGATTGCTTTCTGAATGCCGATATTATTGGCTCTTCCAAAGCCATCATTTTCATTTTTTTGAATCCAGATTATATCTTCAAATTTTGATTTAATTTTTTTTTCAGAGTTGTCATTTGAAAAATTATCTACAATAATTATTTCATAATTTAAATCATTACTTAATGTTCGCTTTATGCTTTCAATGCAGGCATTCAGCAGATCAGGCGTTTTATAATTTACTATGATGATGGAAAGATTCATTTCTAACTAAGTTAATCTATATTAAAACAAATAAATGCCTCTATTGGCTTTGTGAACAACCATCACTCTTAACCCATTTTTTCATGGGTGCCATATTCAAAAATTTAAAATAACTCCACCCCATGAATATCCTACACCAAAACCAGCAAGTAAAACAAAATCATTTAGTCTATTTTCCTTTTTTGCTTCATATAATGCTATTGGAATAGTTGATGAAACAGTATTTCCAAATTTATCTAAACAATAATAAAATTTATCTTCTTCTATTTTAATTTTTTTTCTTATAAAGTTCAACATATATTTGTTTGCTTGATGAAAAATAAATAAACTAATGTCTGATTGATTAAGTTCATTTTTTTTTAACGTATCTTCTACCAATATTGGAACATTTACTAAAGTGAAAGTGAAAATTTCTGCGCTATTCATATAAAGATGATCAGAAGATTTAGGATTTCCTTCTTCATCAAATGTAATATCATTTAATTTGTTTGGGTATCGCATACCTCCAGTTTTAATAATTAGATTTTCAGCACCTTTTCCGTCAGTTCCAAGACTAAAATTTTTAATTTCAGCAAATCCTTCCGTTGAAATTAAAGTTGCAGAAGCTCCATCTCCAAAAATAGTCCGATTCCCTTTATCTTTTGGGTGTAAATGTTTTGAATAGGTTTCTGCTGTTAATAAAAGAATATTTCTTGCCACATCAGCAAAGATTAGCCCTTTAGCCAAAGATAGTCCGTAAACATAGCCGGAACATCCTAAATTAAAATCCAAAGCGCCTGTAGTGGTTGGAATTTCTAATTTATTTTGTAACGAACACGCCGTAGTTGGTAAATAATAATCAGGGCTTTGTGTACAAAGCAAAATAAAATCTATGCTTTTAGGATCTATAGAATGTTCTTCAAACAATTTTTTTGCAGCATTGTATGCTAAATCCGATGCACACTCATTTTCACCTACAACATGCCTTTCCGAAATACCAATTTTTGAAGTAACTTTTTCAACTGACCATTCAGGAAAGTCTTTTATTAACCCTTCATTAGAAAGTATCTTTTTTGGCAAATAGAATGATATTGCTTTTATATATGCGTTTTTCATAATAATGTATAACCTCCATCAATTAGTAGATGTGACCCTGTTACCCATGCACTTGCATCAGACAATAAATAAATAACAGCATAAGCAATATCTTCAGGTTTTCCAAAACGTTTGAGCGGATACTTTTTTATTTCATTTCGTATTTGTTCATCAGCAATAACACCCTTCGAAAATATATTTGTTTCAACCACAGCAGGATTTACAGAATTTACACGGATCCCTTTTGATGCTAACTCTAATGCCATTCCTTTAACAACCCCATTAATAGCGCTCTTTGTTGCAGCATACATTGAATTTCCTGGCGAAGTACATAAATTTCCTGCAATAGAAGATATCCAAACAAAGGAAGCACCTTTTTTAACCTTATTTTGTTCAACTAATTTTTGACTTATCAAAGTCGGTATAATAAAATTAATCGAAAATATTTCATCCAATTTTTCTTTTGTAACAAATTGAAACGGCAAAGTGGTAATAATACCAGCACAATGGACAATCCCATCTAATGTTGGTAACTCATTAACTAATTTTTTAGTCTGCTCCTCATTCCGTAAATCTGCAATAATTTGAGAATGATTAATACCTTCTAATTGAATAAATGTATTATTCAATCTTTCAGCATTTCGCCCTGTTATAATTATAGTTGCGCCCATTTTTGAACATTCAATGGCAATAGCCCTCCCTATTCCAGAAGATGCTCCTGTAACAAAAACAGTTTTGTTCGCCAAAGAAAATGGATTAACTTTCATTTTCTTGACATTACAATATTGAATAAATCTTCAATCGTATTGCTGTTTCTAATATCATCGCCTTTAATAACAACATTATATACATCATCTACCATTGCTATTACAGATAATGTTTTAAGTGAATCCCATTCTTCTATTTCTGCCCGAAATTTTGTTTGAGATGTAAACTTGCTTGCATCAGTATCATCAAATTGAGCTGCAAAATTCTTAATAAAATCGTTAATGTCCATCATGTCTTATTTTTAAAGTTTTTATTTGATAAAAATAATATATTTTTTTGCTATTTTATTTCATTATACTATTTTTTTACTTCCCTTCTATTTTTCACTTTTCTCAACGTGGGGCAAACACATTATATTACACAATGTAAATTTTTGATACTTAAATTAGATTTTGAAACCCTCTGTCCACAATCCGTTTAAACAAAATTTTGTAATATCTATGTTTTGCAAATTACTTTTTTTTGACAGTTTAACAACAAAGTTCATTGAATTGTTAGTATATTTAAAAGCCCCATATGATTTAAATAGCGTATGTATTGAGTTAGTATATGTGTTTAATGAGTTAGCCCAATAAATTAGATGAGAAGATGAATAATTCTGTTTTATATAAATCAATAATTCAGCAAGACAAAAAGATAATAAATTATTATTTATTACAATAAAATCTACGAGATAAGCTTTTGGATCATTGACATTAAGAATGCCTATACCAACCATTTTTTCTTTATTATATATCCCAACAACCTTATAGTTTAATTTAGGGTTTTTTATTAAACGCCAATAAAAAAATTCTTTCGTGGGGGTTATTATAATATTATCTGGATGGTTGTTTTGCCATATCTGATAAATTTCAATTATTTTTTCTTGAATAGCTGTATTTTCAATATCTAACTCTATAATAGAAAACAACTTATTTCTTTTTTTCAACCTAATCTCCTTAATAGAAGCAATTAAAGCTTTTAATGTCAATTTAAATTTACTAGATGCTGTTTGTGTTAAGAAAATATTTGATAAGTCTTTAATTAGACTAGTTTGTAATACTGTTTCATGGATAATACCATCATAAACATCAAATTTTAATATTTTTCTCCAAACATTACTTAATGCTGTAAATCCCCATATTATTTCTACACCATCCTTTTCGGATGCATTTATTGTATATTCATATAATTTTTCGAATATTCCGATGCCGCGATATTCACGCAAGAGAAATGTAGATTCGCTTTTAGCTGTGAGTATTTGTTTCCCCAAAACAGATAAATAAATTAGTAGCATCCCTTGTGAAGCAAGATATGCTTCCTTATTTTTAATAAAATAAAGTCCAGAAGAATAATTATTAAATGGATATTGCCAATTTAAAATTTCGTGAGTATAAAATTCTCGTAAGTGATTTTTAAGAAACTCTAATTGTGAATTATCGTCATTGACAAATTTTATTATTTCTAATTCATTTCCTTGAAACATGCCTTAATATTATTTTCTATTTGTGAACTAAAATTCCCAGAAACTAAAAACGCATGAAAGTAATCCTTACTTTCATAACCGCCTTCTTCTATTTGTTTTAATGTTGGCAAATATCCGAATACTTCATCAACGTAACCAACAAAAATACAAATCTCTTCATTAAATTGGCTTTCCAATATTTGTATATATTCTGCAACAACTTCTGCAGAAATTGTTATAAAAGCTAATTTATTCCCAAAACTAACTTTTCTAAAGATAATATCATTTGTACCTTTTACTTTTATGCCAAGTATTGATATTATTTCTTTTTTAATAAATTGTGTTTTTAAAGCTAAATCACCAACTTCGATTTTTTCAGAGTTATCCCATATATACATGAATTTATGAGTTAATGAATTAATCCAAGCAGTATACTCTGCTTTATTCTGAAATCTATAATATTTAACAGGGTAAGAAAGTTGTAATAAATCTCTAATAATTTTCCCAATTGATAATCTTTTTGGAGGGGATGCTCTTACATCACCTGAAAATCCAGGTAAATAAATAATACCTAAATCATTTGAATTTATTTTTTTTCTTATTGCCTTTCGTATCTCACCTATAAATTCAGAACTTATTAATGATTTATCGTACAGATTAGTTGGATGACAAGGGAATGACCATAATAAACCAATTAATTGATTTTGTTTATTGCGAATATTAATTATTTCTATTTTTTCTCTCTTAAACCCACTCAAGTTTGGCTCCATTGCAATAAATTGCTTAAAATAATTAGTTATAACTCTAACTTTTCTTCTTCTATTATTAGTCAATTTTTCAGAGTTGCCAATTTGTAAAAAAATATCAACATCAACAAACGTCATTTCATTTAGTAAATGGATTATCTCTTTAATTTTAACCTTTATAAAATCAAAATATTTATTATCCTTAATTCCTAAATCAATTCTATGTTCTTCAATAGAAGGAGCATAATGCGTATGTGTTGACATAATTAAAATATCAGACTCATTAGTCAATCCAAAGGTATTATTTATTTCTTCTGTAATAAATTTTTTGATAGGTAAGCTTACAAATAGTGTATCAATGGAAATAAAGAAAATATTTTTTTGATCATATCTAAATACCATAGCATTTATTTCCAAATCGTTATGAATTCCTTTACTGAATTCCTTTTTATTCATTCCAATAAGTCTCGATGGCTGATTCGGAGTTATATTAATTTTAAGAGTCTTAAATTTTATCATATCAATTTTTTATTTTATAAATAAATCTACTTGTGTTTTTGATAAATATCCATTATCTCCCAATAAAACACAATTGTTTATTCCAGAGTATTTGACATCAGATAAAAATGCACATCATGAATGCTTACTTTAGTTATATCCATGCTTTGAAACAAGCCTCTGATAGAAGTTATCAGATGAAGTTTACATCCAAAGTCATAGTTTTCATTTTTTTGAATCAAAACAATATCTTCAAATTTTGATTTAATTTTTTTTTCAGAGTTGTCATTTGAAAAATTATTTCATAATTTAAATCATTACTTAATGTTCGCTTTATGTTATCAATACAGGCAATCAGCAAATCAGGCGTTTTATAATTTACTATGATGATGGAAAGATTCATAGTTTCACTTTTAGATAATTTCAATATCTTTACGATGAAATAATTCTTTAATCAAATTTGTCATCTCAATCATAGTGCTTAATTTGAACACTTTTGTCATCCCCAAATAAGTGACAATACAAACGGAGAACTGAATAAAAATTTTCAATAAAAGATTTGTTATTAAAAACCCCGCAAAATAGCCAAATCCAAACATGACAATTGATAAAAAGAAAAAAGGAATAATATCGTACAACTGCTGAAAAATGGTGTATCTGATGAAACGACCTGCAAAATAACCTATAAACAAATAGGCAATAAAAGAAACAATAACTTGTCCAATCACTAACCCAAAAACGCCCCAATGATAACCAATAACAATTGCAAAAACGATTAACGATTCTTTTAAAATCACAAGATATAAATAAACATCTGAACGTCCTTTCACATTTAAAATATTCATAATTATAACATGCATAGGAAAAAATAAACCTGCCACACAAAGCCATTGAAGCAATGGCACTGCTGGCAGCCATTTATCCGTAATCATAAATAGAATGAGCGGTTGTGCCACCAAAATAAATCCAATCATCATGGGAACATTAATTAGCATTGTCATTTTTATTATTCGGCGATATCCATCCTTTAATCGTTTGTCATCATCTTGAAGTGAAGTAAGCGCTGGGAAAACAATACTATTTACCATATTAGTAAGCGTCAGACTGGTCATTTTTTGATAGCTGTCAGCTCTGTTATAATATCCCAATTGCGACAATGGAAAAAATTTTCCAATAATAACTGAATATGATTGTGAAAATATTTGATATAAAAATGATGAAGCCATCAGTTTTGAACCAAAAGAAAAAAGTTCTTTAAACGAATTGATTGAAAATACAGCAATCGGATACCAGAAATTTTTCATCCAAAGCATTAAAACCCAAATGGCATTTTGCAATAATGATTGAGTTACCAAAGACCAAACACCAAAGCCTTTCATGGCAAGCACAATGCCTATGATTCCCGAAATCAATACAGATAAAATCCGATAAATACTTTGTGTTTTATAATCAAGTTTCTTAATTAATATGATGCTGTGAACATTTCCAATTGATGCTAAAATAAAATTCAGAGATAAAATACGTATGATCAAAATTATATTCGGCTGATTAAAAAACTCGGCAATTGCCGGAGCTAAAAGAAAAATCAAAATATACATCAAAACAGCCATTCCATTGTTGAAATAAAAGACGGTGGAAAGATCGTTCTCCGTAGGATTCTTTTTTCTGATCAATGCAGCTGCGAATCCACCATCAATAAAAACGCCTGAAATGCCATTGAATACAATTGCTAGTGCAATCAGTCCATATTCAGCCGGAGAGAGAAGACGAGCCAAAATAATTCCTATCGCAAAACTGATAATTTGTGTTGAAAACTGACCGGAAGCATTCCATAAAATGGCTTTAAATGAACGAAAAGAAAGAGCTTCCATAGTTTTAAAGTAAATGTCAAAATTATTTTTCTTTTTCCCAATAAACAGAAGCCCAATCAATAGGAATAATTTCTTCTGTAATATCATTTTTTTGTCTATAGTCTAAAACCGCCTGTTTACAACCTTTTACAGCGCCCCAATCATCAATAATCAGATATCCGCCTTTTGATAATTTTGGATATAAATTCACTAAACTGTCCATTGTTGATTCATACATATCTCCATCCAATCGTAAAATGGCAAGCTTCTCAATCAGCGCATTTGGCAAGGTATCTTTAAACCATCCTTTTAAAAATTTTACATTTTCATCAAGCAAATTATATTTTTCAAAATTATGCTTAACTGTTTCTAAAGAAATTGCTAATTCAAATTTTGTAAAATGAACATCCCCTTTATCTTGTGGATATTTTTCATCGTTTGGTTTAGGAAGACCTTCAAAAGAATCGGTAACCCAAACAGTTCTGTTTTTAATATCTGAATTTTTCAATAATGCATTCATAAAAATAGTCGCACCACCTCTCCAAACGCCGGTTTCAATAAAATCTCCTTCAATATTATTTTTAATAACTTGATTAAAACAATATTCAATATTATCAAGCCTTTTAAGTCCTATCATCGTTTCTGCATAAGATGGCCAATCACGCCCTTCAATTCGGTCTTGTGGATTAAATGTTATAATACTGCAAATACAAAATTGTTTCTTTTTAAAATACTTGTTTACTCTTTTTAATAATTTAATTTTCCATGAATAATTTAGGTTGTCTATCGGTTTATATTCTGAAAATTCAATTCGATGATAATCTGTCAAAACCTTTTTTAATAGGTCGATATAAAGAGTATTAGACATTTATTTTTTATGTTATTTTTTATAAATAAAAATTAAATTATGATAAAAATGGATGGATGAAATTTTATTGACGAACATTTTATTTTTAAATAATGAATTGTCAAACTCTTTGTGATTCACGGCATCTACAAGTGATTTGAAATAATTCATCGAAGTTTTTTTATCGTCCAGATTTTTACTATTTCCACCCATGTCGTCTCTGTATGCAGTTTCAGTATCTTCAATAACATAGATTCCACCATTTTTTAGTTTTGAAAATAAAAAATTAAAAGTTGAAATTACATGTTGATTTATGTGACTACCATCATCAATAATAATATCAAGCGCTCCGATAGATTGAGTCACTTTTTCTAAAAATATATTATCATACTGACTGCCTTGAAATATCTTAATTCTTGTTTCCTGAAGTTTTGATTTATCATAAATGTCAATTGCGTAGATATTACTTTTTGGGAAAAACTTTTTCCACATTTTCAATGAAGCTCCACCTTCCGTTGAACTATCGTATCCCCCAACTCCAATCTCTAAAATATTTAATTTTTTTCTGCGTATATCTTTAAAAACATTTGCATAAATTGGCGTGTACATGTGTCTTCCAAATTTGTCAGAATTATAGATTTGCGCCAGTTTATCTAAATTTCCTGAACAAACATATTCTTCAATTTTATGGATTCGTTTTTCTCCTACTATTTTTTTTAAAAACTTTTTAGCAATTTCCATTTGTACTCTTAATAGCTAGTATAATGAATGTTTTAAAATTAAATATTTATTTCAGAATTATAAAAAATATATTAACAAAGGTAGATAAAAATTCCTTTTTCCTATTAAAAAAAATAGTTCTAACAAGGTAAAAGATGGGGATTTCTCTTGTTGCAATAAGATTAAAAAAAATAATACTATCTTTGTTTTACCTATTTTTCGTCTATTGAAAAAAGAAATATTTATATTCATTTTTGTTTCATTTTTTTATTTGTTCTCTAATGGCCAAGTAACAAATCCATCGTCTGTTTCAGGGCTTTCTTTGTGGCTTTCCGGCGATTCAGTTGAAGTCATTAACGGAAAAGTTAAAACATGTTTTGATAAAAGCGAAAATAATAATTCTGCAATCCAGATTGACACAAGCAAGCAACCTGTTTGGGTTTCAGGGTTTCCAATCTTGAATAATCAACCAATTATTGCATTTGATGGAGTGAATGATTACCTTCAATTTAATAATATTGCAAATATTAAAACTGCATTTTTTGTATTTAATCATAATCGGGGTTATAGGGTTTTCGATAATTTATTTGGAAATACAACAAACGAAGTGGGTTCTTTGTTGAGCGGTGGTTTGTTTAAATTAATTTATTATAGCGCCAATTGGTTAAATATTTCTTATCTAAATGGTAATTCAATTAGTCCGTATGATTTAAATCAAGATTCTTTATATAATATTTTAACTTTATTCCCATCACCAGATGGTCATGCAAATACCATCTCGCATAATGGTTTTGACGGATATAATCCATGGCACGGAAATATTGCTGAAGTATTATTTTATAATCGCATTCTTTCAAATAGCGAACGAATTTCTGTTGAACAATATCTACGAAATAAATATTCGCCACCCGTTAATTTAACAAAAATTATTAATGTAAACTATGGTTTTTGCAAAACGATTGATGCTTATAAGCCTTGGGTTGCCTCATATCTTTGGAAAAATAAAAACAATGATATTCTTTCAACTTCATCCTCAATTAAAGTTAATAAAGCAGGAATTTATTGGTTAACAACTAAAGATATTTTCGGGTATTCTTCTACAGATTCTGTCAATGTTAATTTTATAAATACAAATTTAAATATTTCAAATTCTACAAAAATTTGTATTAATGATTCAATCAATTTATTCCCACAAATAGCAGATTTCAACCACTATTCTTTTTTATGGTCAACAGGTGAAGCGTCATCTCACATTTATGCAAAAGAACCAAAAAATTATTGGGTTAAAATAACAGATTCACTTTCTTGTTTTAAATATTCTGATACTTTAAAAGTTTCTATTGATTCTTTTGCAAATCACGTTTCTCTAGGAAAAGATACAACTCTTTGCGCTGGTAATTTTATTTCAATTGTTAGTCCTTCTAATTATCCTACGCCACTAAAATTTTTATGGATGGACGGAACGACAGACAGTTTATATAAAATAAATGCTACAAATAAAATCTGGGTTCGGGTTACAAACAATAATGGTTGTTTCGGATATGATACGATTCTTGTTACTATCAGCGGAATTGCTCCTCAATCTGATTTTTCTTTTGATACAGTTTGTTATAAAAACACAACACATTTTATCAATACAACAAAAAATAATATAGATTCATCGTTTTGGAATTTTGGAGATAAAAAATTTTCTTTCATAAAAAATCCCACACATATATTTAATTCTGCTGGTTCTTATTTTGTTTATTTAACAACAAAATCAGGACAATGCAGCAATACTGTTCAAAAAAATATTTTTGTAAAATCTATTCCAATTGCAAAATTTACAACACAAGAAACTTGCATTAATTTTCCATTTCTTTTTATAGATAATAGTGTTGCGAACCTCACTGATTCTATTGTTTCATGGAATTGGAAAATCGAAAACACCATTTTCTCTAATAAAAAAAATCCATTATATACTTTTATTTCTCCGAATAATTATACCGTTTTATTATCGGTTACATCTTCAAATGGTTGCTCTGATACCACTTCAAGAACAATAAATATTGTTGCAAACGCACCTTCCCCTGAAAAAACTAAATTATTAACTCCACAAAATAATTCAATTGTTAGTTTAAAAAAAATTACTTTTTCATGGAGCAACTCTTCTGATGCTAATAAATATAGATTTATTGCATCATCTCATCAAAACTTTTCCGACACCATTATAAATACTGTTTCTATTGATAATTCAATAAATTTAAATTATAATTTATTTCATTCAGATACTATTTTCTGGAAAGTTTTAGCTTATAACATTTGCAATGATTTTAGTTCATCTTCCGTTTTTAAATTTTCATTATTTAAGTCAACATCTTTGTCCGGGCTTTCATTGTGGCTTTCCGGCGATTCAGTTAAAGTCATTAATGGAAAAATAAAAACGTGGTATGATAAAAGCGGAAATAATAATTCTGCAATCCAACTTGACACAAGCAAGCAACCTGTTTGGGTTTCAGGTTTTCCAATCTTGAATAATCAACCAATTGTTACATTTGATGGAGTGAATGATTACCTTCAGTTTAATGATATTACAGACATTAAAACTGCATTTTTTGTTTATAATCATAATCCTATTTATAAATCTTATGATAATTTATTTGGAAGTACTACAAATGAAACAGGTTCTTTGTTAAGTGGTGGTTTGTACAAATTAATTTATTACAGCGCGAATTGGTTAAATATTACTTTTCTAAATGGAAGCTCTATTAGTCCGTATGATTTAGTCCAAGATTCTTTATATACTATTTTAGATTTGGTTCCATCGCCTGATGGACATGCAAATACCATTTCGCATAATGGATTTAACGGGTATAATCCATGGCACGGAAATATTGCTGAAGTATTATTTTACAATAGAGTTCTTTCCGAAAGTGAACGAATTTCTGTTGAACAATATCTCCATTTTAAATATGCTCCGCCTGTTCATCTTGGTGCAGATATAAATATTCCTTATGGCTTCTGTGATACAATTATTCATGCAGGTGCAAGATTCACAAAATATGCATGGAATAATGGTGACACAACA
>Ga0118677_10001968_pt1 | contig 42407 bp, 26 predicted proteins | sample AliMusrvi5mmetaG_FD_86154 | JGI IMG/M metagenome (GOLD analysis project Ga0118677, IMG submission 86154)
TCCTTGAAGTGGGCCGCAAAAACCTGGTCGAGCAGCTTTTCGACGGCGAATACTTCATCAACAAAGTTGACCCGAATCATCTCGGCGCGATCAATTCCGGCACCGGCTGCGAGATTGACCAGGTGTTCGGCCAAAGCTGGGCGTTTCAAGTCGGCCTGCCGCGCGTGTTGCCGCAGAAGGAAACTTTGTCCGCGCTGAAATCGCTGTGGAAATACAACTTTACCCCGGATGCCGGCGCCTATCGCAACAAAATGGGTTCGGGCCGCTGGTATGCGATGCCCGGCGAAGCGGGATTGCTGATGTGCACGTTCCCGCGCAAGGATTGGGACTTTGCCAAGGCGGCGGGAAAGGGAGACCACACCTTGGTTGGCTACTTCAATGAGTGCATGAACGGCTTTGAGCATCAGGTTGCCGGTCACATGATTTGGGAAGGCATGACGCTTGAAGGACTGGCTGTGGAGCGCGCCGTGCATGATCGTTATCACGCCTCGAAGCGCAACCCGTGGAATGAAGTCGAGTGCGGCGATCATTACGCGCGCAGCATGGCGAGCTATGGGGTGTATCTCGCGGCGTGCGGCTTTGAATATCACGGGCCCAAGGCACATATTGGCTTCGCGCCGAAGCTGACGCCGGAAAATTTCAAATGCGCGTTCACCACGGCAGAAGGCTGGGGCAGCTTCTCACAAAAAATCGACAGTGGAAAAATGATCGCGGTGCTCGATCTCAAATGGGGCAAGCTTCGTTTGGAAACAATCTCGCTTGCGCTGCCGGACAAGGTCCCTGCAGGACTTGTGCGCCTCACTGCGAGTGGCAAAGCATTGGATTCATCGCATACGCGCACCGGCGCACGCCTGCTCATCAACCTTCCCACGGCGGTAAACATTTCAGCCGGGGAAAAAATTGAATTCGTTATTTCCTAATCCAACCAAAAACAGCATGCATCACCGTTCCTTCCTAATCTGCTGCCTGATCCTGTTGGTTGCCACCCTCCAGCCTTCTTCCGCAAAGGACAACGCGCCACTCTGGAAAAAACAACTCACCGACCAACTCCCGTTGCTCGGTCATCGCAACTGGATCGTGATCGCCGACTCCGCCTATCCCTGGCAGACCGCTCCCGGCATTGAGACGGTGTATACCGGCGCTGAACAACTGGAGGTAGTCAAAGCCGTGCTCGAGGCGCTTTCCAAAACCGCGCATGTGAAACCGATCATATACACCGACGCGGAAATGCCATTTGTCACCGAGGCTGATGCCAGCGGGATCGGCGCGTATCGAAAGGCGCTCGGGGAGTTGCTCAAAAAGCAAGGCAACGTCCAATCGCTGCCGCACGAAAAAATCATCGCAAAACTGGACGAAGCGGGAAAAACCTTCCATGTCCTGCTGCTGAAAACCCGTCTGGCGATTCCTTACACCTCCGTTTTTCTCCAGCTTGATTGCGCCTATTGGAACGCCGACGCCGAGAAACGCCTGCGTGACGCGATGGAGAAGTGATGCTGAATCTCCGAGGCGATCTGGGTCGGATATACGGTTTCTTCGCCTCGGCTTTGCCGCCGATGATCTTGATCTCCAGCTTGCCCTCACTCGCGGACCGCGCGGGATACATTTGCCTGACAGGACACTAGGGATCGGTCCGGAAGGGAGAGGCGGGAAGCCCTTCCTTGTTCCAGAGGTTTCCGTCCGGGACATCGGTCCAGCCATAACGGACAGCAACAGGCAGCGGCACCTGGTCGCTTGAAACCACGACCGTATCGCCTTTGATCTCAGCCTTGGCCGGAACAAAAATGCTGGGATGCACGGCTCCTCTGGATGGGGGCGGAGGCGGGCCGGCAATGGTGAACCCTTTCAGCGGGCCGTCCTTCGCCACCAACCCACCTCCAACATGCTTGAAGCTGAGAACCACCCGGTTTTGATCAACCTTGAACGAGTCATACTCGGGGCCGGAATACTCGATCTTCTCCCCGTAGGCTAGTGCTCGCGCCGCCAGCGCGAGCCGGGCACCGACGGGTTCCTTCTGCTTGGGATGGATGTCATTGGCTTCGCCCACGTCCGTGGTGACAGCCATCGCGGTGTTGGGCGTTTTCTTCCAGGTTAAGAATTGCGCTTCGCGGAGTTCCGGCATCATGCGATTACACGGCGCAATCTGGACGAAGAGGAAGGGGAAATCCCCCTCGCCCCATTTCTCCCGCCAATCCGAAATCATCCGCAGGAAGAGCGTGCGATACTCCTTGCCGGCGCCGGAATTGCTTTCGCCCTGATACCAGATCACCCCTTTGATGGCGTAGGGAATGAGCGGCGCGATCTTGCCGTTGAAAAGCGTTGCGGGGAATCCTGCCCTGGCATTCACCAGTCCGGGAAGAGCGGGCGGCCAGGGCTTGGGCGTGGCAGGCTTGGGCATGGGCGGCAACGGCTTGCCTGCCGCCTTGCTTTTTTCGGTTTCTGATTTCCAATCCTTGAGTGCTTGTTGGTAGGGTTTTTCAACCGTCTCTTCCCATTCTTTTAGCTTCGCCGGAAACGCCGCCAGCTCCTGCGGGTATTTCGCGGCAGCGGCGTCGCGATCCGCCTCCATTTTTCTGACCGCCTCCACATAGCCATGGAGTTCCGGATCTTTCTCCAAGCCGGCGAGACTGGTCCAGGCCTGGGCGGGTGTTCCACCCACCGAGCTATGGATCATTCCCACCGGCGCGCCCGTCGCCTTGTGGATGTCCCGCCCGAAGAAATAGCCAACCGCCGAAAATCCGCCAACGGTTGCCGGCGAGCATTCGACCCACTCGCCCTTCTGTAACTCTGTCTGGGGGGTGAGAGCGCCACCGTTGTTGACGTAGAACCTCCGCAGTTTGGGATAATTGGCCAGCGGTGTTTCCGTCGCCGCGTTTGCACAGCCAGCAAAACCAAACGCCATGTTCGACTGGCCCGAACAGACCCATACCTCGCCCACGAGCACATTGTTGACAGTGACGGTGTTCTCTCCCGCGATGGTCAGCGTGAACGGGCCGCCCGCCTTGTGCGGCTTGAGGCGCACCATCCACTTGCCGCCCTTGGCCACGGTCGTCTCCGCCTGGCCATCCAAGGTGACGGTGACTTTTTCCCCCTCTTTGGCGGTTCCCCAGACCGGCACGCTCGCATTCTGTTGCAGCACGGCGTTGTCAGAAAAAAGGGCATTGGGTTTTACTTCAGCCCGGGCGCTCGAAGCGAAGGCGAGAGCCGTGACCAGAGAGATGAGGAGTTGTTTTTTCATGGATGAATTCGTGATTGATTTTGAAACCATCTCTAGTGAAACAGTGCTGCGAGATGTTGCAGCTTTTCGGGCGGGAGGGACAGGAAGCCGCCGAATTTTGCTACGGTCCAGATTTCGACGGCTGCGGCCCCGCAGTCGATACCAGTTTGCACCATCGCCTCCACATCAACTTCTTTCGGGGAATGCGTCTGGAAGGATATTGGCGGCCCCAGTTTTCGTATTTCATCGTAGATGGGCGCGAGATGGTCCGGAATGGGTGACTGCAATGCGTGGTTGCTTAATATGCCACGGGGTCCGAGCATCCGACGCCACCTCTGCATTACGGAAAGCGTGAAGGCCATATCATTTTTTGGACGACCAGAATCAATCTCACGATACGGATTGAACGGATACTCGATGCAGGTTGTTTTCCATCCGGCATAATCGTCCACCGACTCCATTAAACAAGCTTTGTAGAGACTGTCAGTAAAGCCAGCGGTCCGCAGGTTAGCGATTGAGTTGCTGTCGCCAGGCAGAATAAAAGGTTCATCGGTTATGGATGAACCAGAAGAATTGGCCGCCTCGCGGATAAGTGGTTCACTGTCATAGCGGGTTGCTAGCCGCATCTGCAAGTCACGCCAGGCGTTGCGATAAGGCTTGGACCAGAATCGCCCCACGGTGATGGGCATATTGCGATGAAGAATTTTTACAGGATCGCCGCCGAGATGCTTTGCCCAAGCTGGAGCATTAGGTCCCGGCCACACGCGCAGCCGCGCACCAATGGGATGCTTGGGATTGCGGCGATTGTAGGCACGTATGTCGTCAAGCACGCGGTCGATCTCTTTGGTCACAAGAGTTCCGGGGGAGGGTTCAAGCTGTTCCCAGGTGATGTTGATTGTGATACCACCGAAGACACCCGCATAGGATTGTAAATCGGAAACGGTTGTGCTGGCCCGGCCTCCGTCCTGCCGGTGAAAAGAGATGTCACCCATATCAATCAAACCAGACAGCGGCGCTTTGGGTGCCGGAAGCGACGGAGCAGTATCTGCTGCTGACAGATTGCTAACTGCAGCGAACACTAGCACAAGATTGTGAACGAACCGGCGCATTGGCGTGTTATAGCCTAACATGACGGTGACGAAGGTGGGTTGGCGTTGAGGCAATCCCACCTGAGACGTTTTTCCGCGCCGGTGGCGGTGTCGCCAGAAATGCCGCTGGCGCCAGCAAGAGGGCGACGAGGAGAGCAAGGGGGGTGTCTCATTTATCAACGGGCGTCGTGCCTTTGAGTAGCGGCGTGCGCGCGGATGCCCCGGGCGCGCGCACTTGGAGGTAATGTTTTTCCCCGCGCTTCCACAGTCCGCGTATGCGCTTGCGGTTTGTATCTCGAACGGCTATGAAGAGATCACTCATGTCCAGTCTGAATTCCATGACCGTTGACGGCCGACCGTTGGTGCGCAGTGCGCAGCAGAGGTTGGTCATGGCGTTTCGTGGCGTTGCGGGGCGTCTAAATATGACAAAAAGTGGCCACGCGCAAGTTCGGACTGTCAAAACACATGTAAGTCCTTGATGATCAGATAGGCCGGGGTGGCGAAATTGGCAGACGCGCCAGACTTAGGATCTGGTGTCGCAAGACGTGCAGGTTCAAGTCCTGTCCCCGGCATTTCTTTTTTGGAAATAAGCAGCTTGCTTCATTTCACTTCTCCAATGGCTCAGAGGGCGGGCGGGTAGGACGTGACGCGCACCCAGCGGTGGGTTTTCGTGGTGGGCTCGCCAACGCCGCTGATGACGTTCGTCATTTCGCTGGCTTCATTTCCAGTTAACCAGAAAGTCATGATATTGGTGAACTTGATGCCGGGACCTTTGGGGGCTTCCGCTGCGTTGTCCATAATGACCGGCGCATCGCGGAAATAGCTGTAGATGCCGAACCCGATCGCCTCGTGCTTCTTGACGTTGTCGGCAACTTTGTAAGCGGCCCATCCCTTTACCCCATTATGGGACCAAGCTTCGGTGGAGGGCACGTCGTAAGGGATTTCAGACTGGTAAAAGAAAACCTTCCCGTTTTCACCGTTCCAGAGGGTTTGGTATTCCTGAAAGTGTTCCACGAAGAGTGCGTAGTAAATGGTGTTTTTACCGTTTACGATAAGCCCGTTTTTGGACTTGTTCGAGTTCCAACCCGCGCCTTGCCCGTGGTCCGCGCGCCAGATCCAGGCGTGATCCCCGATGACATCATTACTGTTCAGGATCACCGCGCTGGTCACATTTGCCACTCCGTTCCCGCCGACCCTGCAAAAGACGTCATACAGATAAGTCGGATTGGTGCTGTGATCTTTGGAACTGCCCGGTTCCCCGACCTGGAGCAGGCACGGTGAGTTTTCCGCACCTGCGTCGAAAAGCACGCCTGCGAGCTTCACGCCATCCACATCGGATATTTCCATGCCAGGCGTGCCCTTGACAGGCTGGAGGGTGGCCATACCGAGTCCCAGCACAATGGTATTGGGGCGCTCGACTTTAATGGGCGCATCGAGTTGATAAACCCCCGGAGTCAGGATAAGGTGTTTGCCGGAAGCAAGAGCCGCATTGATGCTAGCCGCGTTGTCGATTGTCGATTTGGCCACATAGAAATCGGAAATCGGGAGAGATTTCCCTTTTTCCTCCGCAGTCCAGTCTATGCCCTTGCTGTTCTTTTTAACGCCGGGAACCATTACGAAAAAAAAGCCTGTTTTGTCAACATAGAGGTACGGTTTCTCGGCAATGACGGGCACAGTGTCAATGGTGGTGTAGGCTTTGAGAGGCCACGTTCCGGCAGGGGCGTTTTCGACCCCCATGAATACCATGTTCCAAACTCCGTTGGCCCAGTTTGCCCACTCCGAATTACGGCTGAACCATTGCTGCTGGGAGCCGGGGATCACTTTGCCATCAATCTTGCAATCGGCCATGTAGCCGCCGCTGGCCCAGCCAGGCGCGAAGGAAAGAGCCACATTCGATGTGAAGTGCATGCGCCGCATTGGCACGGCTTGGGAAACCGCCCAGGTGACTGTTTTCTCCGTCGGCTGGACAGTCATATTTTCGATGGCACGCCAAAAATTCTGGGTCACGTTGCGGTTGTTCTCCCAAGCCAGCGTGCGCACATTGCCATCAATCAGCACGTCCGACGGCGACTTCCCCAAACCGGCAATGTGCATATAAAACGCTACGCGATAATCACCGGAATAGGTGCCCGGCTTGAAAAGGAAAGCGTAGCGTTCAGGCCCGAACTGGTTGAGAAACTGGCTGTCGTGGATATGATCCATCTTTTGCTGGATTTCCTGCGGAGGAGTGGAAGGATCGAAAATGAAAACATTGGGCCCGAAGTCGGGCGAGGCAGCGTATGCCTGCGCAGAAAGCAGGATCAATGTGGAAATGAGGAGTGTGAAGCACTTCATAGCGGTTTTGTTCTGTGGGATTAATTGCGAACGGACTGGGGTTGGCTCGCGAGTCGTTGGATTTTGAACTGCGACTTGGGCAGCTCTTTGGTAGTTATGCAACGAGGTTGCTGTTTGTTACCAAAAGATTGGAACTCAGCCGTTGCTTGACATCGGGCTCGGCCTATCCTGCGCGAAAAACTTGCGGGGTGAAGGAACCGAGCGGTCCCCAATCACTACTGTTTGTAGCGCAAGCCGAATCCGATGGGGAACAGCGGTTCGCCCGCACTCCTTTTGGCGTCGCCAATATTGCCGCCATTGAGCGGCAATTGCTCGGCATTAGCGGGCCATACATAGTTCAGCTTCCCGCGGAAATCGTAATCGCCCATCAACACATCAGCCACGCCGCCGCACTCGCTCCCCGGCTGCCAGGCCATCACCACCGCGCTGGATTTCTCGATAAATTCCCGCGGCATCACCTAGGGACGACCGCTGACGATCACCATCACGATCGGTACTTTGCCGTGGTATTGAATCATCGCTTTCATCATGGCGCTGCGGGTAAAGGAATCAATGGTCGTTTGTGATCCTCCATAATAGCCCACGTCCAGGGACGTCCGATTGCCTGCGTCCCCGTTCCAGTCCGCATAGCTGCACTCGAAGACCACCGCCACGATCACGTCGAAATTGCTCTCCATCTTCTCTACGTTGGACCATGAACCGCTGCCCTCGATGGTCTCTATCTGGGTCACTTTGCCGCCAGCCGCTTCATCCACCTTTTCTTTGAAGCCTTTGGCGATGTTTGTCCAAACCGGGTCTTTGAAACGCCCATTGTCACCTTGTCGGCCCATGCGGGTAAAGCCGCCCGACGCCAACCCTTCAATCCCGGCCGCTTTGCCGACGACGAGGATGCGCTGATTGCGTTTCAACGGCAAAACAGAATCATTTTTGAGGAGCACCAGCGACTCGCGCACGCAGCGGCGCGCGATTTCCTTGTGGGCGGGCGAGTCGATCTGCTGGGTTAGTTCGCGGTTCACCATCGCGTTTTGGCTATCCAGTAATCCCATTTTCGCTTTCAGCCGCAACACCCGGCGCACGGCATCCGCCAGCCGCTCCTTGCTCACCTTGCCAGTGGCCACGGCATTTTGGAGCGCGGAAGCAAATGCTTTGTAATTCGGCCCGGCGCTGTTCAAATCCATCCCGTTGCCAACATAACCTGCGGCGGCAGCCATGGAGTCCGGTGTCCATGGGTTCGGGAACGGGGGAGCCTTGGGATCGGGCGAAGGATTGGGCGCGGGGTTGCTGCCATCATTCCAATCCGCCACCACCACGCCGTCAAACTTCATTTGACCTTTCAGTAAGCCTGTGAGGAGATCCGGGCTTTCCCAGACCGGCTTGCCCATCCATGAATGGCGATCCACCAAAACGCCCGCAACCCCGGCATCAATTGCCGCTTGGTAGGAGGGCAAAAAGAGCGATTTCATTACGGCTTCCGAGCCGATGGACGCATCACCCCACGTCTTTCCGTCCACCGTGCCGCCAGAGCCAAGGAAATATTTGGCCGTCGCAGCAATGGTGTGCGGCGAGGAGAGATCGGTTCCCTGAAGCCCCAGGATCGCCGCCTTGGAAAGTTGCGCCGCCACGGCGGGATCTGCAGAAAAGGATTCGAAGCTGCGGCCGGATTTGATATTGCGAATCGGTTCAACAAACGGGGCAAGGGTCCAGTTGAGCCCTGCGCCGCGCGCTTCCAGCGCCATCACGCGGTAGGCCTGTTCCACCAACGCGGGGTCGTTCATGCACCCCAAGGCGGAGTTGTGGGGAAACACGACTCCGTTTTGGCCCATTTTGCGCGTCTCATCCTGCGTGTAAGGCTTCGGAGTTCTGTCGAACGAATCGGGAAGAATCCGGTAGGTCCAACCGTGCACCACGAGCCCGCCGACTAACAGCGGCGGATTGCCTGCTTGAAGGGAGGCTTTTTGCTTCGCATCCACCTGGTCAGCCCAGGCGGCGGCGGTCGGTTGCGTGAGTTCCAGCGTGGCAAACAGAGCGCCCAGTTTACTGGCAGCCAGATCGGCGTCGGGGACATCTTGCAACGCGCCGGTGATCTGCCCCACCATCCAGGCGACATCGCCTTGGTGCCTGGCAATGACCCCGTTGACCTTCGCCTCGATGTCAATGGGAACCAGCGTGACGGCCTTGATCTGTTCCGTGTAGGACTTGATGGGGACCAATACTGGCTCATACCCGGTCTTTCCGATGCGCAGTGTGTCCACCACTCCCCCGGCCCCCGCTGCTCCCTGAGCTGACGCCGCAGGTTTCGCCCCTGCTGGTGAAGCAGTGAAATTCCCATTCGCATCCGTGTAGGTGTAGTCGAGTCTCCTGTCCAGATTCTGGTAGGTCACCATCGCCATGGCGACCGGCTTGCCATCCTTATCCACCACGCGACCGCTGTTGGTGAAATTACCGATGGCCCATGCATGCCCCGTGGCACAAATAAATAACAGAGTGAGCAGGTTGTATTTCATATAGTATCCTCATTTCAGATCCAAACAGACCAATTCCTTTGCATTGCGCACAAAAAGTCGTCCATTGGAGATGATGGGTGCTACCCAGCTCTTGCCGTTGCCGACCAAAGGCGTGAAGCGCCCCAGTTCCTTGTAATCGGGAGCTGTGGCATCGAGCATAATCAACTCACCGGTGGTGCCGGAAAGGACGATCACGGTGTCATCCACCCCGACGAAGGAACTATTGAGGGGCAGCGGTTCTTTCCAGAGAGTCTTGCCCGTGGCAGGGTCAACGCAGGCAAGATGCTTCGGCTCAATGGAGGTATAGACGCGTCCATGGTAGTAAAGCGGGGTTTCAAAGGTTCCCTGCAATTCTTTGTGCTGCCACACCAGTGTGGGCTTATCATTAGCGACGTCCACCAACCCGGCATCCCCGCCGTTGTCAGTGACCACCATGATACGATTCCCGATGATCACGGGCGACGAGCTTTTCTTGCTTTTGTATTTGGTCACCCACGGGACATGCCAGAGTTGCTGACCCGTGGCAGGGTCCAATCCATAGAGACCCTCGGTGAGAAAAATCACATATTGTTTCTTCCCATTAAGAGTGGCCAGCACAGGGGTGGAGTAGCTCACGGTAACACCTCCGCTTTTCCAAACGGTTTTGCCCGTGTCTTTATTCAGAGCCACGATGGAGGCGTTGTCTTCGCCATTGGGGCCGAAAATCACGTTTTGCCCGTCGGTGATTGGGGAGGAACAATAAAAGTACTGTGGCCGGGTGGCTTTGGTATCGGCCGCCAAATCCCGGTTCCAGACTACTTGGCCTGTCTCGGCATTCAGACAGTGGGCTTTTCCCATGCGGCTGAAGGTGTAGACCTTGCCATCCAGAACCAGCGGCGTGGTGAGTGTATATCCGTAATTGGATGTAATCGGCTCCGCGTATTTGAAGTGCCAGAGTTCTTTGCCGGTCGCGGTATCGATGGCGCGCACGACATCCTCTTGCTGGTCATGATCGACGATAAAGAGCCTGCCGCTGGCAACGCAAACGGGCGCCAGGGGATCATTGTCGCCCAGCGTGATCTTCCAGAGGGTCTTGGGCGCTCTCTGGTTCCAGTTCTTGTTGATCCCGGTGTCCGGGGCGATTTGATTGAAGTTCTGGCCACGAAAACAGGGCCAGTCGGCAGACTGGGCGGCGGGAGCCATGAGCAGAACGGCGAGTAAGCAAAGGGATGTGAAGCGCATAGGAATGAAGGCTTGGCTCGCGGGTCGTCGGATTTTGAACTGCGACTTGTGCATTTCTTTGGTGGTTATGTAACAAAGCTGCTGTTTGTTACCAAAAATTGAAAAAACCGTTGCTTGATCTCGATCCCACACTCCAGCTTGAGGAGGTTCCCGCTACGATGCAGGTCGCCAACAAAGGCTCGGATAGCGACACGTTTCGCCAGTGGGCGCCCCCAGCGTATTCTCCTATTCCCAAGAAGTTTAGAGCAACTGCCAAAAATAATTTCCACATCTTGTGTTTTTTGGTTTCTTCCCCTTTCTTTTTTCCAAAACGTGCCTATTTTCCCCACAACATGAAACGCCTCCTTCTTACCGCCGCCGCCCTCCTCGCTTTGGGAACGCTCGCCTCTGCCGACGAATGGCTTACGGACTATGCCAAGGCTCTTGCCCTGGCCAAATCGACCAACAAACCGGTCTTGATCGACTTCACCGGCTCGGACTGGTGCGGCTGGTGCATCAAACTGGACAAGGAGGTTTTCAGCCTCCAGGGTTTCAAGAGCTACGCGGCGCAAAAGCTCGTTCTGCTCAAGGTCGATTTCCCGCACGGCAAAGCGTTGCCGGAGGCGGAAAAGGCACAGAATGAGAAGCTATCCAGCCAGTTCGGAATCCAAGGATTTCCCACGGTGGTCGTGTTGAAGCCGGACGGCAGCAAGGCGGGCGAGCTCGGCTACACCCCCGGCGGCCCTCAAGCCTTCATCAAGAAGCTCGAAAAAGTGCTGCCGAAGAAGTAATTCCAAAAGCGGCTACTCCATCGCTGCTTTTTGGGTAATACCGATTCCTTTACTTCGTGCTCCCGGAAGTCGTCGCCGCCTGTGGGGTGGGAGGCGGTGCAAGCGGCGCAGGGCTCGGCGATGGAACGGGGGCGGGAAGCGCCACGGCGGGCGGCGGCCATTGGATCGTCCCCGCGTCGAACGCCATCATATTTGCCGCCTTTGCGACGCGGAACTGCTCCACCACCGCGCCGTCGCTGTCAAAAACGGAGATTTCCTTGCTGCCCGGTGGCCGCCCCATCACCGCCCAGCGCAGGAGGGGCGTTTCGTTGAGGTGGCAGAGCGGCAGGCCGTCCGCCGTTGCCAGATAGGCTCCGGCCTTGTCCACGGCCACGCGGAGCTCCAGCGTCCCGGGTTTGTTGTCCATCAAGGGATTGGGCACGAGCTCCACCTTCAATGTCGGCGCGGGCGTGAACGGTTTCCCGTCGGGGAACGTCAGTTTGGAAGCGATTTGCTCATACTGACCGTTGAAAAGGATGTCGTTTTCAAAGAGCAGCTTCGGGGCGTCGCCGGGCTTTGCGTCGGCGAAGTCGTAGCCGCGCAGGCGTTGCATCTGGGCGTTCTCGTAGAGGACGTAGAGCTTTTCCCCGGTATCAAACACGGCTAGCCAGGGGTCTGGTGCGAGACCACTGGTTCTTCTTCTTTTCGTATCGCGCGCGGCTAACCGGACGGCAGGCGGGTCGTCAGCGCTACGCTCCAGCGTGCGCAATACGTCGCCCTTTTGGGAGTATTGTTTGACGGCGCCCTTCTGGATCACCCACACCGAATCGTTCAGCCCATCGACCCAATCGGCAACCTCCTTCACACCGGGGAATGGAAAGAAGGGAAGCCTGGAGGGTGGAACAAAGTCGGGTGGCCTTGAGACGTGCCGATCGATCAAGCGCACCTCGGGGTCGGCTCCGGGGGCGGTCGGCTTCTCAAGGGTGAGTGCATAGCGCCCGAAGGACAGCTTATCGGGAGTTGTGGCGGTGATGACGGGATCGCCGTAAACGCCTGTTTCTACATCGACAATCCGGCTCAGTCGCGGCGAGTCGTCAGCGTTTACCCAATCATTCCCGATAAAATCGACCCCCTCCACCGCCAGGTCGCCCACCATCACGCCGCGCGCGCGGTAGGCGCCGGGGGGGCACTCCGCGCCGCTGTCATTCTTGCCGTCCCATTGGGTGACGAGGCCGTCATCCCCGGCGGTCAGCTTGCTCTCCGGTTCGCCCACCGGATCCTCGCGGTGCAGCGTGCGCACGAGCTTGCCGGACGCGTCGTAGATGCCCAGGGAAAGCGTCCCCTCCATCGGCGGGGGGATAAACGTGATCTTGACCGGGTCCGCTAAAGCGTTGCCCGCCGCGAGGAGCGCGAGCGCAAGGAGGGCCGTTGCCGCGCGCCGTCGGTTATTTGCGAATATAGTGCCGCCATTCCACATTGGGGAATATGTTGTCCCGCCATTCGCAATTTTCCAGAAACTTTTCATTAATATCGCGCCCGCGCAGTTGATCGTAGAGCCGGGTAAAGCGCAAGATGTGGTCTTTGGTGCGCTTGGAGGCGTAGGCCTGGGCGGTGCCGGTCTTCATCAGGAAGGCCCAATCGCTGGATTGCGCCAGCAGCAACTCGCGCACGAGCTGCCGCAGCCCGCGTTCCTGCAACGGGGTGGGCGGGGTCTCGCTGGCGGCGAATTCCCCGGCCACGTCGGACATCCGGCGCGCGGCGGCGTGGAGATGCGGGTAAATCCACGAGTTGCACTCGTCCAGCCAGACTTCCCAGTAACCCTTGTGCCCCCAACTGGAGGCCGAGGGGACCACGAGCTGCTGGGTGGGGTGTTCGGCGAGGAAGCGGCTCGGCGTGGTCAGGGTGAACGTCTGCTGGTCGAACGCCGCCTTGCGGATAAAGAGGTTCAGGAACTCCGGCCCCTCAAACCACCAGTGGCCGAAGAGCTCGGCATCGTAGGGGCTCACGACGATCGGATCGATGTTGGTGTTCTCCAGCAACTGCGCAATCTGCTGCACGCGCGAATGCACAAAATGCCCGGCGTGGGCGTCCACCGCCCCCATCGCCCAGGCGCGGTTATAGACGTCCTTGTCCGAGGTGGCACCGGTGATGCGATGGTATTTGATGCCGGAGAATTTGCGCACGCCGCCGGGGGGAGGGAAGTCCCCGAGTTGCTCAGGCGGGAGGTCGAAGCCGATGTCCCGGTAGAAATCACGGTAGGCAGGGTCGCCCGGATACCCGTCTTCCTGGCTCCAGACCTGACGGCTCGATTCCCGGTCGCGAGCGAACACCGCCGGGCCGGAGGTGGTGTAACACGGGGCGAAAATGGCATAGCGCGGGCGCGGATGGCCGAACATGAGCCCGTGGGAATCGATGACGAACCACCGGATGTTCGCCTCTGCGACGATCTGCTCCACCCCCGCCACGTAGCCGCATTCCGGCAGCCAGATGCCCTGCGGATCGCGCCCAAAACATTCCCGGTAATCATCCCGCGCGATGAGGATTTGCGCGCGCACCGCCTCGGGGAAATTCTGCATGAGCGGCAGGAAGCCGTGCGTGGCCGCGCAGGTGATGATTTCGAGCACCCCTTGGTCCTGAAGAGCGGCGAAGGCCGGAAGCAACTGCCCCTTGCATTCCTCCACGAACAGGCACCGGCATGCTTGGAAGCGTTCCAGATAAAACCGCGCCAGACTTTGGAAGCGGGAGTCGGAATGCGTGCGTTCCACCTCGCGCTGGGCCAGGGAGATGGCGCGGTCGATGTAACGCACGTAGCGTTCTTGCAAGAGCGGGTCGCGCAGCATCGCGCACAGCGGCGGCGTGATGGACATCGTGAGCGCAAAGGGCACCTGCTCGGCGACCAACCCCCGCATCATCTGGATGAGGGGGATGTAGGTCTCCGTGATCGCCTCAAACAACCAGTCTTCCTCCAGAAACTCTGGATATTCCGGATGCCGCACGTAGGGCAGGTGCGCGTGAAGGATCAATGCGAGGAAGCCGGTGGCCATGGGGGCAGAGGATGAAGGAGGAATCCTCCGGGATGAAGGGAAAAATCTATTATTTCCGCAACACCGGGATTTCCCCTAGGCGGCGGGCGGCAGATTCGCGGGAAAAGGCAAGCCGCAGATCCGCCGCCGCGAGGGGGGATATTCCCTTGCGCCAGCGTCGGAAAAAAGAATTGCAATTTTAGTCGCTTCGCGCATTATTTCAGCTTCACTCGACCCCCCCGGAAAGCCAGGCGGTCATTCATTTCACACCCCCCTCATTTCAATATGGAAAACCGTTCGCAAACCGCCCCTCCTAAAAGCTGTTCCAAAACCTCGGCCCCCATCGTCCCGCCGGAAAACCGTTTCGCATTCTTCCTTGTGGCGTTCTGCTTCGGGCTCTGGGGAATGATCAACATGATGACCGACACGCTGGTGCCGGCGGTGCAGAAGATTTTCAGCATTCCGACCGCCCAGTCGTCGCTGATCCAAGTGGTGAACTACGCCTCCTATGCCCTTCTGGCATTTCCCGCCGCCCTCCTGGTCAAGCGCTTCAACTACAAGACCGGCGTAATCCTTGGCCTTATCCTCCTTTGCGTGGGCGCTTCCGGCATCGTCCCGGCTGGGATGTCGAAGAATTTCTCCCCGCTCCTGCTGGCGATCAGCGTGCTGGCCTGCGGGCTCTCGATTCTCGAAACGAGCTGCAACCCCTACGTGCTGTCGATGGGCTCTGAGGAGACGGCTGTCCGCCGACTCAACCTCGCGCAGACCTTGAACCCGATCGGCTGTCTGTTCGGGCTTTTTGTCGCCAAGGTGCTCATCCTCGGCAACCTGAACCCGGCTGAGGCCGCCGTTCGCAAGACGTGGGATGCCGCGACAGCCTCCAAGGTCATGACGCACGAGCTTTTCTGGCTCGCCCTGCCCTACACAGTCATGGTGGCGATCGCGCTGGCGATGACCATCGCCCTGCTGGTGCGCCGCATGCCGGAAGGCAAGGACACCGAACACTCTCCGCACATTCTGCTCTCCGTCCAGAAGTTGCTGACCAACCAGCGCTATGCTCTCGGCGTGGTGACCCAGTTCTTTTATGTGGCTGTGCAGGTCGCCGTCTGGTCGTTCATCATCAAATATACCCGCGAGGCGGCGTTCTTCACTGTCGGCGCCGACGGCAAAGTGATCCCCGGTTTGAGTGAAGCCGATGCCTGGTATAGCCTGATGTCCTCCATGGTGGTCTTCACCGTCGGGCGCATGATCTGCACCGCCCTGATGCGCAAGCTCAACCCCGCCTCGATGATGTCAACCCTCGCGGTCGTCGGCATTATTCTCACCGTAGGCGCGATTTTCCTGCCTGCCTGGGCCGGCGTCATCTCCCTCGTGCTGGTTTCCGCGTGCATGTCGCTCATGTTCCCGACCATTTACGGGATTGCCCTGCGCGATCTCGGCCCGGAGGTGAAGATCGGGGCGTCCGGCCTCATCATGGCGATCCTCGGCGGCGCTGCCGGGTCGTATTCCCAAGCCTTCCTCATCGACTTCTTTGAAAAATCCGGCTTCCGACTGGACCTGGCCATCCGCTATTCGTTCATTGTGCCAATCGTCTGCCTCGTCGTCGTACTTTTCTACGCGCTCAGGTACCGGGCGTTCTGCGCCGCCGCGCCGAGCAACTCGAGGGTTGCTGTCGGACACTAAAAAGCGCCAAAAGAGCTGTTCCCTTTCATCGCCGACGGTTTCCGCGAGCCGTCGGCGGTGTCATTTCCGGCAACCTACTTTTTACAAGAGATGCGTGGCCTCGCGGTCGGCAAACACCAACGCACTGTCCCGAAGAATGCGCCCGGCGGGGATCGACGCATCGCCCTTGTTCAGGCGTGCCAGCATCGCGGCTTTTTCGCCGCCCGTCACCAGCCAGAGGATGCGCCGGGAACGGTTGATCATGGGGAAGGTCAAGGTCAGGCGGCGGTGGCCTTGGTAGAGGCCAGTCAGGGCGACATCGGCGTCAACGATGTCCAGCGCCGGGTCGCCCGGGACGAGCGAGGCAGTGTGGCCGTCCGTGCCGAGGCCCAGATGAACGAGATCGAGCACCGGGGGTGTTCTGGCGACGGCTTGGAGCGTTTGCGCGTAGTGGACGGCGGCGGATTCCAAATCGGGGGCTTCCACCGGCATGGCGTGGCACTGCTCCGGGCGAAGCGGGGAGCGCTCCAGACTCTTACACAAGCTGTTAAAGTTGCGCTCGGGCGAATGGGCGGGGACGACCCGCTCGTCCACCTGCGCCACGTGGACGCTTTCCCACGGGAGGATTTCCCCCGCGAGGGCGCGCAGCATGAGCCACGGGGTTTTGCCGCCGCTGAAGGCCGCCACAAACCGGCCACGCGCCGCGATGGCCGCGCGGGCTTCCTCCGCTACGAATGCGGCAGCGGCGCTCGCGGTTGTTTCGGCATCCGCAAAGATCCTAATCGATACTGCACTCATAGGAAACCACGGGGTCTTGCCAGCCGCCGGGCGGGACGATTTTCCGGGAGGGATCGACCGGCCCCCAGGTGCCGGGCTCATATTCGATCACGGGCGAGGGTGCTTTGAGGATGGGATCAACGATCCGCCACGCTTCCTCCACATAATCCTGCCGCGCAAAAAGGGTGGCGTCGCCCGCCAGCGCGTCCCCCAGCAGCCGTTCGTAAGCGTCCATTTCCCCGGCGCGCGGGCAACGGGTCCAACAAACCTCCATCGGTTCGCCCACCATCTCCTCCCCCCGGCTCATCACCAGCATGCCAAAGGCGATGATGACTTCCGGGCTCACGCGCAGGCGCACGTAGTTCGCCGCCGGGGCCGCGCCGGAAAACACGGCGGGCGGGTGGTGGAGTTTGACGACGACTTCCGTGCAGTTGATGGGGAGGTGCTTGCCGGCGCGGATAAAGAAGGGGACGCCCTGCCAGCGCCAGGAGTTGATCTCCAGGCGCAGGGCGGCGTAGGTCTCGACTTGCGAATCCCGCGCCACGCCTTTTTCGTCGCGGTAGCCGCGGAACTGTCCGCGCACGACGTCCTTTGCGGTGAGCGTGGGGATGGCCTTGAGGATTTTGACTTTTTCATGGCGGATCGATTCGCTGTCGGTCATGACCGGCGGCTCCATCGTCAGGTTGCAGAGGATTTGAAAGAGGTGGTTCTCGATCACGTCACGGATGGCTCCAGTTTCCTCGTAGAACCCGCCCCGGCCCTGTACGCCGAAGTCCTCCGCCATGGTGATTTCCACACTCTCGACGTAATGCCGGTTCCAGAACGGCTCCAAAAAGGAGTTCGCGAACCGGAAGTAGAGCATGTTGTTGACAGGGCGCTTGCCCAGGTAGTGGTCGATGCGGAAGATGGCGTTTTCCGCGAACGTGCCGAGCAGGATGCGGTTGAGTTCCTGTGAGGAGGCGAGGTCGCGGCCGAAAGGTTTTTCGACAATAACGCGCGCGCCTTCCGCGCAGCCGGATTGCTTCAGATAATGGACGGTGTGCGCGAACATCTGCGGCGGGATGGCCAGGAAATGCGCAGGGTGACGGGCCGGGCCGAGTTGTTTGCGCAACGCCTGGAAGGTTTCCGGCAGGGTGTAGTCCACCGGCACGTAATGCATCAAAGCGCAGAGCTTCTCGAACGCCTCGGGATCGACCCCGCCGTGTTTCTCCAGGCTGTCACGGGCGCGGTCGCGCAGATGTTTGATCGTCCAGGCGGAGCGGCCCACGGCGATGACCGGCACGTCCAGGCGTCCGCGTTTGATCATCGCCTGCAACGCCGGGAAGATTTTCTTGTGGGCGAGATCGCCCGTTGCCCCAAAGAAAACGAGGGCGTCGGATTTGGAAGGGTTCATGATGGATTCCTTCGAATTTACCGGGAACGCCGGGGAAATGCGACGGGATTCCGCTCGAAAACAACGAGCGCAACGGGCTAGCCCGCCGCTCTTTCGCGTTCGATTTCGCCTTCCACGCGCGTGAATTCCTGGGCGAGTTGCTCCAGCAAATCCCTCATCCCCTCCAGCGTGCCGTTTTCCCCCAAGGCTTCCAGTTGATGGCACAGTTCGCCCATCGCCTCTGCCCCGAGATTCCGGCTCGCACCCTTGAGGGAGTGGGCTTCGTCACGGAGTTTTTTGCAATCGCCGTGCTCGAAGGCCTGCCGCATGGCGGCCATGCAGGAGAGGGCGTTGCGGCGGAAGGTTTCCAAAAGGTTTCGGAAAAATTCGTCGTCATCTTCCAAATCCAGCGCTCTGAGATTTTCGAGTCTTTCCGGGTCGATCGCGGATTTTCCGCTTGGCAGGGGGAGTTTGGCGGCATCCTTCTTCCGGTTTTTGGAGACGGGTTTTGGCGAGGCGGTCCAGCGGGCGAGTTTCGCTGCCAACTCATCGAGTTTTACAGGCTTGCTGATGTAGTCATCCATGCCTGCCGCGAGACACTTTGCGCTGTCCCCCGCCATCGCGTGGGCGGTCAAGGCGATGATGCACGGGCGGTGTGGCAGGTCGGTGTCGGCGCGGATGCACCGGGTCGCTTCGTAGCCGTCCATTTCCGGCATCTGGCAGTCCATCAGAATGATGTCGTAGTCGATCTTGCGAAGGGCCTTCAAGACCTCCACGCCGTTGGCCGCAAGGTCTGCCCGGTAGCCGAGTTTTTCGAGCTGGCCGAGGGTGACCATCTGGTTGATGACGTTGTCTTCAGCAACAAGAATACGCCCTTTTCGCGATGCCGGCACCTTGGGGTGCGAGGGCTTGTGCGAGAAGCGGACGGCAGCGCTTTCAGTGGAAAACCCGGAGACCACGGTCGCGATGCGGTCGAAAAGAAGGGATTGCTTCACCGGTTTGACGAGGCAGGCCGAGATGCCTGCCTTTTCGGTTTCCTCGCCGAGGATCTGGCCCATGGAGGTGAGGATGATCATGCGCAGGCGGGCCATCGAGGGATTCTCCTTGATGGCGGTTGCCAGCATCAGCCCATCCATTTCGGGCATCTGCATGTCCAGAAGGGCCAGTTCGTAGGGGGCGTCTGGCGGAGCGTTCCTCAAGGCTTCGAGCGCTTCCTGGCCGCTTGAAACGCAAGTCGGGATCATTTTCCAGGAGGAAAGCTGGCACTGGAGGATGTAGCGGTTGGTGGGGTTGTCATCGACGATCAGCACGCGCAGGCCGCACAGGTCCACGGGGGTGGCGGAGGCGGTTTGCGGGGCGGTCAATTGCTTTTCAAACCGCGCCGTGAACCAAAACGTCGAGCCGCTGCCCGGTGTGCTTCTTACGCCGATCTCTCCTCCCATCAAAGCGGCGAGTTGCTTGGAGATGGCCAGGCCGAGGCCCGTCCCGCCAAATTTGCGGGTGGTGGAGGTGTCTGCCTGGCTGAAGGGACTAAAGAGACGGGCCTGCACCTCCTGGGTGATGCCGATGCCGGTGTCTCTGACCTCGAAACGGATGAGGGTGTGGGTGTCTGTTTCGCTTTCCTTGGAGGCGGTGACAACGACTTCGCCCTTGGTGGTGAATTTCACCGCGTTGCTTATAAGATTGGTGAGGATCTGTCGCAGCCGGGTGGGGTCCCCACGAAGGTGCAGCGGCACATCGGATTTCACGAACTCCGCGAGTTCGATGCCTTTGTCGTGCGCCAAGCCGGTGCCGATTTCGATGGAACCCTCGATGACCCCCAGGAGGTCAAAGGAGACTGTTTCGAGCGTGAGCTTCTGCGCTTCGATTTTGGAGAAATCGAGAATGTCGTTGATGATGGTCAACAGGGCATGGGCGCTGTCGTTGATGCTTCTGGCATATTCGCGCTGCTGGGGTTTGAGATGGGTGCCCAGCAGGAGGCCCGTCAGCCCGATGACGCCATTCATGGGCGTGCGGACTTCATGGCTCATGTTCGCCAAAAACTCGCTCTTGGACCGGTTGGCTCTCTCCGCTTCGAGTTTGGCGCTCTGGAGTTCTTCTTCGATCTTTTTCCTGTGATGGATTTCCTCGTCCAATTGACGGTTGCGAAGCGAGAGCTCATGGCTCGAGGTGAGCATGAGCGTGCGGAAATCCACCATCCTGTCCGTTCCCTTGCCTGTGTCTTCCACGAGAAAGGGTTCGTGGATTTCGGCGGAATCCCGCGCGAGGCAAAGCGCGATAGCTTCTGCAATGGCCGTATTCGCAGGCAGGGCAAGCATGGGCCGATAGGTGGGGGTCCCGATGAGTGACTTGATGGGCCGGTTGTAATAAATCTCCACCCCGAAGGGCTGGCCGACTGTGCGAAGAAACGCCGTCTGGGAAAAGGCCGCGACCCGCACTCCCTCTTTTGTGATGATAATCCCGGGAATTTCGGGATGCTCATCAAAGAAGTTGCCGACGGTTTCTCCAAGGGTGGAAATGTCAAAGAGCGCAGCGGAGGCAGGAAGGTCTCCGATACAGGTGACACTGCCGGAAAACGGTTTTGTCGAGGAGGACATTTGACGGGAGTTAGGGTCGTCAGCACATTCGTGTATCTGTGCCTACGGTCAAGGGAATGATAGCCGCGAAAATTCGCTAATCAACCCTTCAATTTAGAGGGGTGCTTCGATGGGCGTGATTCAAGGAAGGTGAGTCTGCTGAAAACATCCCAGCCCTTTATGGCTGGGATACGGATGAGCACCACGCACAAGTCCCGGAGGGGCGGCACCACCTCCGCTTCCGGCCCAAAATCATAGCCCGATTCATCGCCATTGGTGAAATTGTGAAAACTCCAACACCTGCGTCGGACCATACGAATGCAATGGGGCGGTTTTTTTTCAGAATCTCGATGCCCGACCCTTGGCCACATCCTTCTCGCCGGAGCGCTTTTTTCAATTCGCCGCCAACTTCTTCAAGCCGCGTGATACCCGTGGAGATTGATCGCTCATCCACAGGCGGGAAGAAGCGCGGGGCTTTCTGGTTTTGGGAGAGCCATGAAGAGCCGATATTCCAGAGTAAATCCTATAGGCAAAAAAAGGCGTGGGGTGGGACAGCGTTTGTCCGGAACGATTTGATTGAATCGTGCCGTTGTTGAAAGATCGGCTCTGCGGAATGGAGCACAGCCAAGGAGGTCACTCCGGTGATCGAAAAGGATTTCCACGAAGGCAGCGCAGGATCTGCGGGGCCGACCTTTCAACGACAACCCCTGTCTTTTCCATGCCATGAAATCCGCACAGAAAATCCTTTCCATCCTGAGGCGCCTCCTCGGCTTCGGCCCAGCTTTGGTTGCCACCCCGGTGCAACTCGAGATCAATCTGCCCCGTTCACGGAGGCATACCGTCAGATCAACCTGACCCGAGGTTCACTGGCAAAATAGCGGGTGCCTCCCTTTTTGCCGATGCTGAACGGCGTTGTTGCTAGAGAGAATGCGGTAAACAGCCGTCAAGTCGCCACGAACGGCGAATATAATGGATAAAAGGCATCTATTCGCCTTATGTGGCGAATAAAACTCGTATTATCGGCCTATATCGCCATATTAGGCGCGTTATGAAGATTGAATCGCAACAGACCGATGAAAGCATTCTGCTGGAATTGGGTGACCGCCTGGCAAATGCCCGACTCGAGCGAAACCTGACTCAGGCGGCGCTGGCGGAGCAGGCTGGAGTGGCCAAGCGAACCATTGAGCGGCTGGAATCGGGTGAAGTGGCGACTCAGATATCGGGTTTCCTCCGCGTCTGTCGGGCGCTCGGTTTGTTGGAACGTTTCGACGCCCTGTTGCCGGAGCTCAAGCCGGGGCCTGTGGCGCAACTAAAGCTGCATGGCCGGAGACGCAAGCGCGCGGCGGGTAAAAGAGGGGCATCGGGAAAGCCAAAGCAATGGACATGGGGTGAGCAGGACCGGCTGTGACAGCGTATCCTGCCTGTATTTGATCTCCGTGGCGGGACCGGATTAAATCAGCGTGTCCCTAATTCGGAAGTCGCATTTTGTAATTGCTCGTGAATGCCCAAATTGAAACTCAACCTTCCTTGAGTGCCGCGAGCAAGCGGTCGAGTTCGACTGTGACTATTGTGGCGCCCGTGTCGTTGAAACCGTAGGGCAGAATGAGTCGCCCGCGATGCACCAACCCGCCACAGGTATAGACCACGTTGGGCACATATCCCTCCCGCTCGCTCTCTTTCGGACTAAGGAGCGGTTCGCGGAGGTGGCTCAGCACCTTGGACGGATCATTGAGATCAAGGAGCATCGCGCCCATGCAGTATTTCCGCATGGGGCCGACGCCGTGTGTGATGACCAGCCAGCCGGCATCGGTTTCAATGGGTGAGCCGCAGTTGCCAATCTTCACGGATTCCCACGCCTCCCCCGGTTTTTGCAGCAATTTGGGATCACTCCAGAAATGCGGATTGTCGGAGAACATGAGAAAAAGGTTCTCATCGTCCTGGCGGGAGATCATGGCGTAGCGCCCGTTGATGCGGCGGGGAAAGAGAGCCATGCCTTTGTTCTGCACTGCGCGTCCGTTGAGCGTGAGAGCGCGGAAGTGCAGGAAATCGGGCGTCTCAAGAAGCTGCGGCAGAATGGCGCGACCATTGTAGGCGGTGTAAGTCGCGTAATACATGACGCTGCCATCGTCCTCGACAAAGCGGACGAAGCGGGCGTCTTCCATGCCATTGCTCTCGTTGGAGGAGACAGGAAAGATGATGCGCTCGGAGACGGCAACCGAGGGGGCAAAGTCGATTTCGTAGTTGGACTGGGCCAGCCAGCGCACGCACTCCATGGTTCGCTGCTCATCCCGTGGCAAATGCCCCTTTCCCTGGTTGGCGTGCTGCATGGATTTCTCCAGGTCGCTAAGCGTGAACGTAGTTCCAAGCGACTCCAGGACGAGGCTGGACCAATCGTTCTCAAACCCCATCTCCATGAGCTTGTCGAGAAAGACTGTTTTGAGATAGGTCGGATTCGGATTGACCCTGGGCGCGGTGACAAAACGCGAGGGCTCTTCCACGGAAATCGAATGGTCGGCGCGAATGACGCCTGTGCGGAACTCGATGGAAGAGATGTGGCCTTCGCCGGTCGCACGCAGGCTGAGGATGAAGCGCAGTTCGTCCCCAGAGAGACCGCTTTGGTCCGGATGCGCTACGAGGGATGGGTTGAAGAGGGCGGCGGACTCCAGGGAATACTCGCCGGAGAAAAGTGCGCCAATATAGAGTTGCCGGGCCTTGGAAAGCGGTCGGCTGCTGAAAACATGCGCCTTCACCCGCTCGAAGTTCTGCTGCCAATGCGTTCGGATATCCAGATGCCGTTTACCGAAGTCCGCAGTGACAGCGGCGAGTTGCTTCTCGGTTTCGGCTTCGCTGAGGGAAAGCGCACGCCCAATAATATTCACGATGCGCGCCGGGTCGCCAGGAATGAAGGGCCGGATGAGGACGCGAGCGCTGTCAGGACGAAAGAGAACGCCGGTCGGCTGGGGGTTCAGGCTGTTCATGGCTGTGAAATAATGATCTGCGCTTCATCGGAGCGGGTCAGTTCCGCGTAAGAGAGATAGAAGGCAAGACTCGATTCCGCGCCCTGGTTTTGATTGAGGTGATCTTGCAGGAGGGCGTCCCGGCAACCGCCGGTGGTAGGATCGTAGAGGGGTTGACCGAGATCGTTGCGCCCGAGGAACCACTCGAAACAACGCCGCGCCGCCTTGCGCCAATACAGATCGCGGGTCACTGCGAAAGCTTCGAGGCACGCCGAAATCATGGCGTGGGCTTCCAAGGGTTGTTGATCAAAGCGAGCCTTCTCGCCGCCGCGCACCCAAAAGCCGTTGCAGCCGATTGGCGCAAAGTGGCCGCCTTCAGCAGTCTGCGCATCGAGCAGCCAGCGGAGCGAGGTCAGGCCAATGTCGAGAATCTCGGTCTGCCCGGTCCAGTGACCGCTCAGGATCATCGCGTGGGAGAGCTTCGCGTTGTCGTAGGTGACGATGCGCTCGAACCATTGCCACTCTGGTGACGAGTTTGCGTGGAACAAATCGGCGAGCATGTTCGTCAAAACGTCGCGCGTCTGGCTTACCACGCGATCTCCGGCAAACGTGCGCAGATATTCGTGAATGGCGATGAGGGCAAAGGCCCATGCGCGTGGCGAACTGAAGCGCACAACCGGCGGAAGCCCACGTTGGAACAAAAGCCCGCAGAGATTGCGGTGGCCTTCGTTTTGAGAACGCCCCAACGCCGTGCCAACCGCCCACAATGCCCGCGCATGGCTGTCTTCCGAACCGTGAAGCTCCAGCCATTGCCGCTCATGGCTCATAAAGTTACGAAACCGGCAGGTGTTTGCATCGAAGGCATACCACAGAAATGCGAGGTAACTGCTGGCCAGTTGATCCAGTTTCGGCTCTTGAAAATTCATCTCCTGAAGCAGCACGGTGAAAATAAAAGCGCGGGCGTTATCGTCCGTGCAATAGGCTTCATAGTAGTTCGGCACGTTGTAGATGGCGTGCTGAAAGATGCCCGTGTGATCGCTCATCTTAAAGAGGTGATCGAGCTTCAATGGCGGCATCGGATAATTCGCGTTCTCCACTTTTCGCGCGGCAGTCGTCTCGATGGAAGGCACGCTCAAGCTTGCCCGGGCGCGTTCGAAGCTCTCCATGTAGCGTTGCGCCACCACCGGCCAGATCATTTCCCGCCCGGCCTTCCATGCGCGCTTGCGCATCGCCGTCATCAGGGTTGGATTGGAGAGGAAATAGTTCACCCCGTTTGCGATGGCTTCAGAGTCTGCGAAGGGCACCAGGATGCCGCGCTCCTCGGCGAGCAACTCTTGGGCATGCCAATACGGAGTTGAAATAAGAGCCTTGCCCGCCCCGAAAGTGTAAGCCAGCGTCCCCGAGGTGATCTGTGCTTCGTTGAGATAGGGCGTAATGTAAATGTCCGCAGCGCCGATGAACTCCTTGAGTTCCTCCAGGGTCACGAAATTGTTGTGGAAAATGACGTTGTCAGTCACCCCGAGTTCGCAGGCAAGCCGCTGCAACTTCTCACGGTACACTTCGCCCTCTGCCGCGATAAGATTCGGATGGGTTGCCCCCAGCACAATATAGACGACTTCCGGATGCCGTCGAAGAATCGTCGGCATCGCGTTGATGACGTGCTCGATGCCCTTGTTCGGCGAGAGCAGGCCAAAGGTGAGCAACACCGTCTTGCCCTCCACATGAAAGATATCCTTGAAGAAATTTGAGTCGATAAAGGGCATGTCGATCACCCCGTGTGGAATGAGGTCGATCTTTTCCGGTGCAATGCCATAAACCGTCTCGAGCATGTGCCGCCCGCGCTCAGCCATCACGATGAACCGCTGGGAAAGCGCATCGAGCTGCTTCATCACTGCGCGCTGGTCGGGATTTGGGTCGCGCAATACGGTGTGCAGCGTCGTCACCACGGGCATGCGCACCTCGCGCAGGAATTCCAAGATATGGCTGCCAGCCGCGCCGCCGTAAATGCCAAACTCATGCTGCAAGGAGACGATCTCCACGTTGTTGATGTTCAGGAATTCTGCGGCACGGCGGTAGGAATCGAGTTCCTTCTCTGCGATCTCGAAACGCACCCGGTTTGAATAATCGTAGCCTTCCGCTCGGTCATTCACCGATCCCACGATGCATTGCGCCTGCGGGAACTCTGCGGCGATGGCCTCGCAAATGTCTGCCGTGAAAGTCGCGATCCCGCACCGCCGGGGCACGTAGTCGCCAAGAAAGGCGATGTGTTTGGTATTAAGAGACTTTTCCATAGGCGTCGAGATCGAGTGATTTCGAGCGCCTCACGATGGCTGCGACCCTGGCTCGCCGACGAGTGGCAAGAAGTCCTGAACGAAACAAGACACTCTCGGGCTTGAACACCCAAGGGTCAACCCTCCTTTTTCCACTCAAATTTCCGGCAAAACTCAAATTCTACTTATGCCCGTTGTTATTGCTAACTGGCATGAGTCAGCATGGACAGAGCGTCTGCCAAAAGGAATTTTTCATAGTAAGAAGGCGTAGCACGTAAACAATGGAGCCAAAACAGCTCTAAAACAGCCAGGGGATGAAGCGGCGGACGCGCCGCTCGTAGTCCGCATAATCCGGAAATTTCTCCCGCAACCACCGTTCTTCACGGCGCGCCTTGGCGTGGAAGAAGGGGATCAGGGCCAGAGCAACCAGCAGGGCGGGCCAGCTTTGGCAAACCAACGCCCAGCCAATCGACACCGAAATAACGCTGGTATAGAGCGGGTGGCGGATCACCGCATAAATGCCGTGCTGAACCAGTTGGGCCCGCTCCATCGGCTTGGGAAACGGAGTGAGGTTCCTGCCGAGCGCCCACGTTCCCGCGAGCGCCACGCCCGCGCCAACGATCATCAACGCCACACCAGCTATCTGGATGCCCGCCGGGAAGCCGCTTCCGCGAAAGAATATGGCCAGCAAGACGACAGACCCCAGAAGTGCGCCTTGTGCCAGCACCCAGGTTCCGCCCCGTTGAAAAAAGCGCGTCATCATGGATCATTATCGCAGAGTTTATGCCACCTGCGAGTCCGTCGCGGTCATAAGGGGAGGCAGCTCAAAGATGAAGGGTGGATCGATCGCAGCCCGATCAATAGTCCTTTTCCCCAGGTTCCTGTACGGTCTCGAGCAACTTCTGCACGATCTTGTCCGTATCGACCCCTTCGGAGTCGGCGGTGAAGTTGGTGAACATGCGGTGGCGCAAAACGGGCCGGGCGGAGGCGCGCACGTCGTCGGTGGTGACGAGCAGACGACCTGCGATGACGGCACGGGCTTTAGCTGCCAGGACGAGGTACTGGCTGGCGCGAGGGCCGGCGCCGACGTGCACCCATTTTTTGATAAACTCGGGCGCGCGCGGGTCGCCCGGGCGCGTGGCGCGGACGAGGCGGGTGGCATATTTTACGATATGATCAGATACCGGTAGGTTGCGCACGGCGGATTGCAGCGCGAGGATTTCCGGGCCGCTGAGGACTTTGTTCAGTTGGAGGACGCGGTCGCGGGTGGTGACTTTGGCGATGGTCTCCTCATCGGCCTCGCTCGGGTAATCGATGTAGATGCTGAACATGAACCGGTCGAGCTGGGCTTCCGGGAGCGGGTAAGTGCCTTCCTGTTCCAGCGGGTTTTGCGTGGCGAGAACGAAGAAGGGAGGGTCGATCGGGTAGGTCTCGCCAGCCGCCGTGACGCGGTGTTCCTGCATGGCTTCGAGCAGGGCGGCCTGGGTCTTGGGCGGGGTGCGGTTGATTTCGTCGGCGAGGAGGATATTACTGAAGATGGGGCCCTTGATGAAACGGTATTCCTTGCGCCCGGTGGTCTCGTCGCTTTCGAGGATGTCCGTGCCGGTGATGTCCGAGGGCATCAGGTCCGGGGTGAACTGGATGCGCCGGAAGTTGAGGTCAAGCACTTCGGCCACCGTGCGGATCATCATGGTCTTGGCCAGCCCTGGCAGGCCGATCATGAGGACGTGGCCGTTGGAGACAATGGCGGTGAGCAGTTCGCGGATGATCTCTTTCTGGCCGATGATCGCCTTGGAAATCTCCGCCTCGATGAGCCGGGTTTTGACGCTCATCTGGTCGATCAAATCGCGGATGGCCTCGTGCTCGGGCGTTATTTCCTCCCGCCGTCCGGGGGTTTGCCGGGCTTTCTCCCCGGTCTCTGAAGCGGCTTCCGCCACGGTTCCGGCTTCGGTTTCAAACCCGAAAATGGAATCTCCCACCATGATCCGGTCTCCCGGGTTCAGCACGGCGTCCTGGATGAGTTTTTTGTTGACCAGCGTGCCGTTGAGGCTGCCGAGGTCCTTGATGCGCCATGCGTCCTCGGCGGGGTATATCTCGGCGTGATAACGCGAGGCGGGGCCGTCGATGGCGACGCGCAGTTCGCATTCAGGCGCGCGGCCGATGATCATTTTTTTCTCAAGGAGCGGGTAGGTGGTGCCGCTGAGAAAACCGGCGTGGATTCGGATTTGAGGCATAAGGGAGGAGTTGCTAATTGGCGGGTTTTGGAAGGGGGATTTCACCGAGGTCTTTCGGGGTGGTAATGATGCGCAGTTCGCCGAGGGCCGGGATGTGGATCGGCTTGCGGAATTGCGGGGAGGCTGGGATGGGCTCGCCCTCGCGGTAGAGGTGGCGGCTGGCGCTCATCTGCCAATCATCCTCGGCGCGGGCGAGTTCGATGACCTCAAAACGGCGGACCATCTGGCCGAGGGCCTCGCCGGATTGCTTGAGCACGTCGTTGGCGCGGTAGCGTTCGACAAAGGCGAGGAGGTTTTCCCCGTCGGCGCTGATGCCTGTGCGGTGGATGCACGTGCGGTTGAAGAAACTGTCGGCGACGTCGATGCGTTTTTCCAAGTTCTTGCGGGAGGTTTCCGGCAGGGAGGGCGGGGTGCCAAGCGCGAGCCCCTCATAGACGGCGCCGGATTTTGCAAAGAGCACCAAATCATACTTGCCAACGGGCAGGCGCTCGAAACGGAAGGAACGGCCGCCATCATTGAGCGTGGCCAGGAAAACGCGCACGCGATCGTGTTCGACAGCCACGGCATGGGTCAGTTCCAGGGAAACGCGCCCGCTGATGGCGCCGGCGGCCTCTGGATTTGTCTTCGTGTAGATGCGCCCGGCTTGGGCGAAGAGCGGCGATGCGGTGAAAAGGAAAAGCAGGAAGATCACGCAAAGATTGCAAGCCGCAAAGGATCGGAAATCCCATGCTTTGCGCCTTTGCGTCTTTGCGTGAGAATATTTAAGGTTCATGGTTTGGCGGCCCACGCTTTTGCTTCCGGGGCGAGAGGGTGGTTGGGGTAGTCCTTGACGAAGGCGGTCCATATTTTGTGCGCTTCGCTTTTGTTTCCTTTCTCGTAAAGGATGCGGGCGAGGTAATACTGCGCGTCGGTTTGGAACGGGCTGTCGGGCTGGACGCTTTGGAAGGATTCGAGTTCGCAGAGGGCTTCACTCCAGCGGCCCAGGAGGAGGAGCGTGCGGGCGTGGAGGAGGAGAAAATCGCTGTCGAATTTCGCCATGGGGCGGCGCAGTTCCCACTCGTTCAGTTTATGCTGGGCGTTTTTGGCGAAGCCCTTTTCGAGCAAATCGCGGATGTCAATGGATGCAGCGCCGTCTTTCACAGGCTGGCCCACGCTGTCGTCCTTTGTCACGAGGCTCTGATACTGTGCGGCGGCTTCCTTGTAATGGCCCAGGAGCCGATGCAAATCTCCGATGCGGATTTTGGCGGTGCGGGCCAGGGAGCTCGGGGAGTTGAGGAAGGAGATTTGAGTGAGGCGCCCGAAGGCTTCCGGATCTCGCAGGCAAAAAACGAGCATATCCATTTCGGTTGAGACGATCTCTTGGGCGAAAATCTGCAACAAGTTGGGCGGGAGGGCTTGGACAATCGCGCGGAATTCCTGCCGTGCATAGGCGGGATCGAATTGGGCATGCACGTGGTTGACTGCCAGCCGCGAGGGCACCCAGAGGCTGTCGCTTTGGTTTCGCTCCGGCCATTTTTCGGCAAACTTTGCGATATCCTGATCCGTGCCGCATTCGCAGAGGATGGCGAGGCGGGAGCGGACGGCTTCGGGTTTGAGTTTGTTGTTGGCCTCGGCAAGGATCATGGCGATGTAGCGCTGGACCTCGCCGGGGTTATTGACGGAAGCGCGCTGGAGTTGGTCGGGGACGTCGATCCGGAATATTTCGTTGAGCGTCACGCCGTCGCGGGTGAGCTTGCATTTGACGAGTTGGGATTCCCTGCCGGTGAGCACGCGCTTGCCGGAGTTCCCCTCCACTGTGGCCCCGTCTTCAAATTCCCAGGTGGCTGTCCAGCCTGCCTCCGCCTCCGCCGGGCGCAGTTCGAAGCGGGTTTCGTAGAGCCATTCGTTCACGTAACCGATGAAGGATTCGACCGTCGCTTTTGCCGTGGGGAGCCACTGGCCGTCGGCGCTTTGAATGGGGCCGACCAGGGTGCTTCCGGCATGCAACCAGGCGTCGGGGGGGATGGGCGCATAGCCGCTCTCGGTCTTCCAGCCCAGGACCATGGCAGCTTCCAGGAATCCATCCGACGGCACATCGCCCTTTGCGGCATAATAATCGATCTTCAGCAACCCTTCCAGGCACTGGATTGCTCTTTGGGGAACCTTTTGCTGATTGGCTCGCGGGGAGTGCTGGCCGGGCCAGCCGAACTGCCCCTGGTCGTTGACCTCCACAAAGGAGCAATCCGAGGAAAGCGTGTAGAATGTAATCTCCTTTGCCTGGGGGATGCGCAGGTAACCGCTGTAATGGGTGAGAAAGCGGACGTTGGGGCCGAAAGGGTTTCCGCCGTGGTAAATGCGGGGGACGAAGGCTGCGCCGGGCGCTTCATGGGATTGCGCCCAGGCGAATTTCACGTCTTGGAGTGAGTCGAATTTCAGGCTGGAGGGAGCGGGTTTGGTCTCCATGAGCAGGCTCACTTTGGGGGTCCACTCCGGGCAGGCACGCAGCTTGTCACCGCCGAAGTAGAGGAAATACTGCGTTGAGGGTTCGAGTTTTTGCGCCAGAACAATGGCGCGTCCGCCGGGGCGGTTGCTGATTTTTGCCAGCGGCAGCGGCGTGCCGGTGCGGTCGGTTAAAAGCAGATCGCCCAAGTCCGTCCGCGTCAGGCCGCATTCCGGGAGGTTGATTTCGATGCCCGCCTCGGGCGAGGACGGAGCGGAGGTCAACCGGACTGCGACGCGGAAGGGCGCATCGGAGATCGCCCATTCAGCGGTGGGAAGCTTCGGCGTTTTGAGGGTATTGGAGGTCTTGGAAGTCTTGGAAATTTTGGGCGCGGAGAGGGCGGTGAGAGCGGGCAGGAAAAGGAGCAGGATCAAGAAAGCCAGACATGGAGACGCGGTGACAAGGAGACGCGGGGAGGTGCATTTCCCGCGTCTTCCCAGCTCCGCGTCTGCGTGTTTTGTCTTGAAGAGAGGCGTCATGTTTATTCCTGGAGCGCGCGGTAGTAATCCGCGACGGCTTTTTTATAGGCGGGCGGCGCCTGGCCTTCGTCGCCGCCGAAAAGTTGTTTATCCTGTGAGCGGGCCGTGTCGCCGGTCGCCATGCTCACGACGTTGCCCGGGAGGATGCCGCCTTTGACTTCGTTGAGCTGGGCGACGATTTTCTGGTGCAGCCCGCGGAAGTCGTCCAGGCGGCCTTCCTTGAGCGCGGCTTGGGATTGATCCATCAAGCGCGCCACTTCAGGAAGCCCCTTGGATTTGAGATAGAGCAGGCTGGCTTGCCCGTAGGTTTTGGCGGTTTTTTCCGCCAGCAGAGCTTGCTGGACAGCTAGGGCGTCGTTGGTGGCCATGCGAGGGGCGTTGCTGGGGCGCAAAGGCGCGTTGCCGTCCATGCCGTTGCGATCGCTGAATCCCCCGGCCTTGCCGCCGCCGGTGGCGCGCGCTTCCTGGATGCCGCCGTCGTCCTTGATCTGGCCCTGCTGCATCGGATCGTTGGTGCGGCGGACATCCGGGGTGTCGCCCTTGAGGTTGCTGGCGACCTCGCCGACCATCTCGCCGCTGCTCATCCCTTCGCGGCCGCCGCTGGAGCGGCCCGTTTGCTCGTTGTGGTTTGGCGGGGTGTTGCCGGATTTTCCCTGCGCGGAGAAACCGGGCATCGGTCCGTCGGCGACCTCCCAGCCTTGTTGCGCCTGAGCGAGCGCCTGGTTGGACGCGGCGTCCTGCGCCTGCTCGGCGAGTCCCTTCTGCTCTTGCAGCAGGTCGCCCACGAGGTCCTCGAAGGCATCCGGAAGCGGCAGGTTCGGGATGTCCGGCATTTCTGTTTTGTCGAAATTTTCCAGCTTCCATGCGGTGGTGTCGTTCTTGTTGGGCAGCCACATTTCCAGGTCTTCCGCGACTTTCTTGGCTTCCTCGATGGCCTTGAGTAAACCATCTTCCTTTTGGACAGCCACCTCGTTCGCCTTGAGGTTGCCTGCGGCGGCATCGGCTTTGTCCGCCTGGATCACATCCTCGTAAATCTGCGTCAGCTCGCCGCGCAATTCATTGGAGGGTTTCAAGTCCGGGAAGACATGCGCGTCGGTAAGCATTTGTTCGACCACTTCCGCCATGAGGTCCTTGCCCTTTTTCATTTCCTTGGCCGTGGCGATGTCTTCGGGGCGCATGTCGGCTTTGCGGGCGATCTCCTTGCTCTTTTCCACCACCTCGCGCTGGATTTGAGCGAGCTTGTCGAGTTTCTCGGCCATTTCCCTGGCCTCCTTCTTCATGGTTTCAGCCTCCTTTTGGGCCGCGGCGAGTTGCCATTGGTTGAGCAACTCCGCGAGCTTCGCCAGATTGGTGATGACCGCTTTCTCGATGTCGGCGGCGGCAGGGAATGCGCGGCTTTGCAACTGTTCCGAGGCCGCGAGCATCTGCTCGTAGATGGCCATTTCGTTGAACATCGTTGCGGCTTTGGCGAGGCGGTCGCGGAAATCCTGATCCCCGATAGCCGCGTCCTGGGCGGCTTTTTCCAGGCTTTTGCGGACCCGGACGGCCTTTTCCGCCAGCGCGTCCTGGCGGTCGGCGAGCGGCTTCGCGTCAGGCGGGGTGGCGCGGTTGGTGTCGCGGTAGAGTTCGCGCTGGGAGCGCAGGAGTTCCTCCACGCCGGAGATGATGTCCTGGACCTTGCCTTTGGCCGCGTCTTTTTCAGCGGCTTTCAGCGCCCCTTGAAGGCGGGCCAGGATGGCGGCTTCAAGCGGCACGGCCTGGGAGAGCGCGCTTATTTGACGGGAGGCATCGGGAGGGACGGCGTTGCGCAGGGCGAGGATGGCGGCGGGCATTTCTTTGGCACCCAGCGCTTGCAGATTGGCGCGGGCTTCAGGGGCGATGATCTCGGAGGAAGCGGCCAGCACGCGCGCGGTGTCGGCGATCTGCGACTGCCGGTCCAGCAACGGCTGCACCTGCGGCTTGAGTTCGTCCTTTACTGAGGGACCCTTCGGGGCGAGGGAGATATCACGCGCGGCGGTAAGGGCTTGCTGGGTCTTTTCGAGGTTCGTGGCTTGCAGCTTGATGAGCGTTTCAAAGTCGCTCCCGGCTTTCTTTTCGGCGTTGTCCTGCTGGTCCTTCACCTGCTCCTGGGAGTGCAAGGTGACGACAATGGGGCGCGACCACGTCACGCCGGGGCCGGTCACGTCATTCTGATCCTTCGCGACCAAAGCGAGTGTTACCCGGTCATCCTTCGCATATTTTGCCAGCGGGATTTTTACCGTGGCGGCGAACGTCTTCCTGCCCGCCGCGTCTTTCCAAACGCCGATGCGCTCGGCTTCCTGGGATTCGTCCGTGGTGCGGTAAAGCGCGACGGATTCCAGACCGAAGTTGTCCGTGGCGTTGAAAGTGATGGAGAGCAAATCGTCTTTCGTGGCGAAGAGCTCCTTGCCTTCTGCGGGCGCGGTGACGTTGATGCGCGGCGGCTCGTCGGGAGTGGTGGAAATCTGCAGGGTGTCGTTGTCGTCGATGCCGTCGGCGTCCCGGTAATCCAAGCGCAGGGTGATGTTTTCCTTGACGGCGCCGCGCACGTTCCAGCGCGTGGCATTTTCTTTTTGGACGGTCATGCCGGAGTTGCAACGGAGGTCCGTGACCGGGTTGTTGAACTCCAGCGCGAGGGAGACGCGCGTGCCGGGCAACAGCCCCTGCAAGGCTGCGAACTCGCGCCGGGTTTCCTTGCCGAGCCGTGTGTAGGCGGGCGGTTCAAGCTCCGCGCTGCGGGCGGCGATGGCGGTGCGCGGACGCACGCTCACCTGGTAGGTGGAAGTCACGGCGTCGCCCGCTTCGATGCGGTAGGCAAACGGCTGGCGCACTTCCTTCCATTCGCAAGTGAATACTGCGGAGCCGACCTCGTGATCCATGAGCGTCTTTTGCCAGTTGCCTTCCGGCTCGCGCGAGGCGATCCAGACGCCCCGGGGGATTTCGCCCTCCAGGCGGACGGTGACTTTGAGATCGCGTCCGTGGATGACGCGGGTATCACCCGGTGTGAGCGAGGCGATTTGCGTCCGGGTGAGCGGGGCAATGGTCTTGCCCGGAAGCAGGATGCGCGCGGCGGAGTTGGCGAAGTAGAGCGGGCGGGCTGCGGCGAAAATCCCCAGGACGAGCAGCGCCGCGCCGAGGCCGATGCCGAGCCGCTTGAAGAGCTTGAGATCGAACACGCGCGACCAGTCCACCTGCGGGAAGGGATCGTGCATTTCCTCAAAGAGCGCCTTGCGGAAGCCGGAGTTCGCAGCCAGCTCGCGGTCGAACTGCACGGCGCTGATGAGCGTGTTTTTGGAACCGGCGGCGGCGGTTTCAATCCGGCGCGCAATGCTCGACTCGGAGATGCGCGGGAGCGCCGCGCGCACGCTCAGACCCAGGCCGCCAAGCAGCGGGGCCACGACGAGCACAAAGGCAAGCCAGCGGGTGGCCGAGCCGAAGTGGAACTGCGTGTCCGCCAAAAGGAGGACGGTCAACAACGCCAGCGCCACCGCCGTCCCCGAAAGGAGATGGCGGACGCAACGCGACCAGCGGAAGCGCCGGGCCGCTTCGCGCAGGCGTTCGTGGACGAGTTGGGGAGAAAGCGACATGGGTATTGCTGATTGCTAATGGTGATTTGCCGATGGAGGAACCGTGAGAGGCAGCGGATGATTTCTCATAGAGTTGCCAAGACTTTTGGGTTCCCAAATGGAGTTTTGGAACCAGAAGGAGAGGCGGTGCCGTGTCTCTGCCGCATTCAACGGAATCGGCCTGTTCCTTGAGTCTTTTCCTGAGTTCCTGTGTTCCTGATTCATTCCGGGGCGGAGTTATTCTGCGGACTTGATTTTATAGAGGCGGAAGTTGGAGAAAAACGATTTTCCGCCGTTGGGGGTTCCGGCGTAGGTGTAGGCCTTCAGCGAGAGGTATTCGGGTGCGGTGTCCTTGCCTCCGACGGGTCGGGATTTGGGCAGCGTGAACTCGCGCGAGACGGTCTGCCAGGTCTTGGAGCCGCCCTTGGCGTCGGGGATTTGCGCCCGGTAAATCATGAGGAGCGGGGGATGGTCGGCCGCCGCCGGGACGCGGAACTTGTCCGGCTGCGGGATCGGCTTCGGGTCCGTCACCCACGCCTCGACGAAGGTCTTCGCGCTGAAATCCCATGTCATGCAATCGATTTCCACGCGGTAGGTAGCCCCCGGCTCCGCCTTGAAAAACGCACTTTCGATCTTGCCGCCCTCGTTGCCTGCGACGCCCGGTGGCAAAAGGATCTGCACGCATTTGCGGCCGCTTTCGGTGGTGAGGGAGAGGTAGCCCTTGTTCTTGACGTAAGGCCCCTCGTAGGGGAAGTCGATCCGCCAGCTCTCCAGCGGAACGGCGGCGCTGAAATCGCCGTTGGGAACGAGGTTGACGGGTTTTTGCTGCGCGAAGCCGGCGAGGGGGAGCGCCAGGAGCAGGGCTAGGAAGGCAAGACGCGGTGCAGGGGTAACGTGGAGACGGGGGGAAGGTGGCAATGGAGTTGCGAGGACAAGGGCGTTCCCCCCTCCTTCCGTCGGGTGCGTTTGGGAACGAGAGGAAATCGTGGCCGGCGGCCGCGATCCACCATCGCCTTTTCCGCTTTGCGCCTTGGCGGCTTTGCGTGAGATGTCATCTGCGTTCTTCATGGTCATCTTCATGGCAGGTTCCAGAATTTGCGCGCGGCCCAGTCGGCGGCGAGCATCAAGAGAATCAACCCCAGCAGAAGCGGATGGTTCCATAGGTCCAGGAGTTCGATGCGCGAGGTGTGTTGTTCGGTGATGTGAAGGTCTCGGCGCCAGTTGTTCCACTGGTCCATGGGATAATACGCCCCTCCGCTGGCTTGGGCAATGCGCTTGAGCGCGGCGCGGTCGATCGGCTTGCCGGAAAGCTCGGCGGCGGGCTGGGTGACGACAAAGCGGGTTTCGCCCTCGACGGTTGCGCCGTTGACGCTGGCGGTGGCCTTGGCGCGGAAGACGCCCGGGACGTTGGGCTCCACGGTCACGCGGTAGCCGGCAACTTTCTTGCCGTCGCGACCGGTCAGGGAGGCCGGGCGCAGGGTGTATTCAAAGACCTTGTCATCCGGCGTGCGGATTTGGAGCGGCAGGGTGGCGGGTTGGGGGGCGCCTGGCGTGAGCGTCCGCAGGATGGCGCGGATTTCGGGTTGTTCGCCGGTGAGGTAGCTGGTGCGTTCGGAGAAGAGTTCGAGCCGGTTGCTCTCCTGCTTTTGCTGCTCCTTGGGGATGAGCCAGTCCATGAGCTGCGCCCAGAAGGTGTCGTACGGGGAGCGGGCCGCGGACCATCCCTTGGCGGCGAGCCGCCAGCGCCAGATGGTGTCGCTCAGGATGACGATCACGCGCCCCTGGCCGTAGCGCATGGTGACGATGGCGGGGGAGACCTTGCCGTTCGCGTTCGTCTCCACGAGCACTTCCGCGTTGGGGGCGAGCGAACCGGCGAAGTTAAAGGTGAGCAGCGGCGGAAAATCCTCTATGGTGGTGAAAAGCGAGCCGAAGACCGGGTGATGCAGGCCGGTCGAGGTGATCTTCATCGGGAAATTTCCCTCGCGGTATTCCGCCGGGATTTTGATGGGCAGCAACGCCCCGAGCGGCGTGTTGGCCAGCGCGGCGGTGGCCAGCAAATGCGGGCCGCCGAGCAGGACGAGCCCTCCGCCGTGGTCCACGAAATCCCGCAGCGCCCCGCAATTGTCGGGCGAGAGGGCGTCCGGCGCCAGATCGCCCAGGATGACGACGGCGGTGCTCGCGAGCGCCTTGGCGGAGAGATCGAGCGCGGGCGCCTTGGTCCCGGCGTCGGCGATGTTGACAAGCCGTCCGTCTGCCCAGCGGACAAACGCGTTGAGTTGCAGATTGCGGTCGGTGACGATGGCCTTGCGCAGGAATTTGAAGTCGAACCCGAGCGCGTTCTGGAGGTAGAGGATGCGGTTGCCCGGTTCCATTGCCTCGATGACGAAGGGATTCGCGCGCGCGTCCTTGTCCGCCGCCGGGTCGTTGATGCGCAGCTCGTAATGCACCGCGCCGGTGGCCGCTTGGGAGATGGGGAAGGCGACCTGCCGCGTCTGTTCGTCTTCGTTGAAGGCCACGGCGCTCTCAAACGCTTTTTGCCCCTCGCGCCAGAGCTCGACGCTGAGGGTCTGGCCGTTCATGCCACGGGCGGCAATGGACGCACGCACTTCGGTATCCCACCCGGTCACGATGCGCGGCGGGTAGTCCAGATTGGCCAGCGAGATGCGCTTGGACTGTATTTTCGGCTTGAACGGTTTTTCGAGTTCAAAAGTGAATACCGGGGCGCTGGCGGCGGCTTCGGCTCCGGCCTGCGACGGGGGCGGTGGAGGCGAGGGGGCGGCTTCGGGGCGGCTGTCATCGGCGCGGTCCAGGCCGTCGCTCAGGAGCAGGATGGCGGCGAGCGGCTGACCCCGGAAGTGTTCCTGAAGGCGGGCGACCGATCCGGCGATGTTGGACTGGCTGCCGTCGAATTTCAAACCATCGAGGGAGGGTGTTTCTGCGGGCAGTTTGTCGAAGGCGAAGAGGCGCACGTCAAAGTCCTTGCGGGCCGTCGCCAGGGCCGGGGAGCGTAGCCATTCCGCGAGGCGGGCGGAACGTGTAGGCTGCCCCGGGTCCACCCGCTCGGCCATGCTCTGGGTGTTGTCCACCAGCACGGCCAGTTGCGGGCGCAGGATGGTGATTTCCTCCCGGCGCTGCTGCGGTTGTGCGAGCATGGCGACCAGTGCGGCGAGGGCGATGAACCGGAACGTCCCCAGAATGAGCATGCGGGGCCGAGAGCGCAGGCCGTGGCGCAAACTCCAGAGGAACACTCCCAAGACAGCCAACGCCGCCAGGGCGAGCCAGAAGCGACTTAGAACGGGATGAAAGACGAGATCGCTCATGGCGTCCCCTCCCGTTCAGCGGCGGCGGGTTCCCCGTAAAACGGAATGCCCATCCGGCGGCGGTTCAAGCGGCCCGTGAGGATTTGCTGGTCATCGCCTTGGGCACGGCGGCGGGCCAGGAGGTTGGAGAGGAGCCCCTCCAGAGCAAAGACGAGCAGGGCGAGCAGAAGCAGGAGCGGCCAGAGTGGGAGGAGCCCCTTGCTGCGGGCCATCCATTGCCGGAGAGGGTCCGTGCCGGTGAGCTGGGTGTTGGGGGTGAGCTTGTCGAGCGCGGCAGGGTCGAGGGGACGCAGATTCGATTCGCTGCGGTCCACGTTGACGGCAAACGCCACCTTTTCCTGCCCCACGGCGGCTTCGTAAAAACCGGCAAGCTCCGTGCGCTCCAAGAGCATCGTGTTCGCGCCGGTGCCGCTTCGCGGGGAGAGGGTTTTGCTGGAGCCGTCCGGCTGGGTGACGTTGATCGCTTTGTCCCGGGGAAGGGTGGAGGGGAGAGGTGCGGGATCGCCCACGGAGAGGCGCAACGGCTTGCCGCCTTGCGTGGCCGAAAAACGCGCGATTTGCTGCACCAACGGCACGAAGGCCGGGGAGAGCGGAAAATCCCCCCAAGTGCGGTCGGCGGAAGCGTTGATGATCATCACGCGTCCTGCGCCGCGTTCGCCATAGATCAGGAACGGGAGGCCGCCCGCGACGCCGCTGGCGCTGCCGAGGGTGAGGAGCGTTTGCGCGTTGCCGTTGAGTTTCCAGTCCAGGAGGCGCTGCTGGGGCAGGGCTGGGAAGGGAGTTCCGGTGTCCCAGGCATCGGCAAAGAGCGGGTGGGCGGGTTCGGCGATGCGCACCGGTTGGCGGCCCGCCGAAAGCGAGCGGAAGCGGGTGGGTGTGCCGGGCAGGTAAGAGGCGCTCTCGCCCAAGGGTGTCTGGTCGCCGGGGAAAAGAACGACCAGTCCGCCGCCGTTTAGGAAACGTTCCAGCCGGGCGGCGCTCCGGTCGCTCAGGCGGCCCGGGTCGGCCAGGAACACGGCGCTTTGGGTTTCGATGGGGGTTTCGTCAAGCTGCCGCGTGGTCAGCGCCTGGATCTGGATGGGCGTCTCCGAACCGGCGGCGAGCGCCTTGCGCAGGAAATAGCCGGGCCGTAGCGATTCGGGCCCGAGCGTGGTTCCCTCGACCAAGGTGACGCGTGGCGATTGCGCCACCGGCAGGGCAAAGGGGTAGTTGTCGTCCAGGGGAAGCGCGTCGCCGGAAAGGCTGGCGACTCCTTGCGCCCAGCGCCCGGGGGCGGCGGGGCCCTCATATTCAAAGGAAATCTCGACGCTGCCCCCGGGCGGAACGTCGGCGGGCTTCTGCGCGGCGCGCTGGCCGTTGAGCGTGAGAGTCAGCAGATCGTGGAGCGGCGCGGGCCCGTGGTTCTCCACCGTGGCCGTGCCTCGCACGGGAGCGCCGGGGGTGAGGTAGGGCGTCTGGAGCCGGACGGACTTCACGCAGGCGTTGGCGGGCTGCACGTCGTCGGGCCGGACGATGATGCATTGCGGCTCGCTCTGCTTCCATGCGGTGTCGAAGACAGCGGCGGGATTGGCGAGCGTGGTGCGCCAGCCGGTGGCCTGGCTGTCGGTGAAGAAGAAAATTTGCCGTTCGCCCCGTTCGGCGTGGAGGGCGATTTTCGCCGCTTCGCGCAGGGCGACCGCGAAGTCGCTCCGGGTTTCGGTAAGCCGGATGCTTTCCACGGCCTTGCGCGCCACGGCTCGGTCGATGGTTGGTTCCGCCACGACAAAGGCGACGCGATCCCCGGCGGCGAGGACGGCGGCGCGGTCCCCCTGTTTCAGATCGTCCAGCAGCGCGAGCGCGCAGGCTTTGGAGGCATCCAGGCGCGTCTGGCCGCCCACCTGCACGCCCATGCTGGCGGAGTTATCGAGCAAGAGGACAACCGTGCGCGGGACTTCCCCGCCGAACACGCGGGCGCTGCGGGCCAGCATGACGGGCCGGGCCACGGCCAGCGCCACCAGCGCGAAGATCAGGCAGCGGAGGAAAAGAAGCAGGATGTTTTCCAGCCGCGAACTGCGCCGGGTGCGCGCCGCCACGGCTTTCAGGAACCGGAGCGTCCCAAAGGGGATCTGCACCACGCGGCGGCGCTGCCACAAATGGATCAGGATCGGCAACGCCAGCGCGCCGAGCCCGTAAAGCATCCATGGATTAAGGAAGGACATTGGGGGAAAATTGCTAATTGCTAATAGTCGATTGCGAATGGGGGCGTCTCATAGCGTCATGCGCCTCCGTTCGTCCAGGTAACGCCGGATAAAGTCTTCAAAGCTCTCGGCGGTGGAGACGAGGCGGTAATCGACAGTCATTACGGCGCACTTCTCGCGGCACGCGTCGATGGCTTTTTGCAGTTCCGCCTTGTAGGCGCTACGCGCCAGCGTGGGGTCGATCTCCAGCCGCTCGCCGGTTTCCAGATCGACGAACTCCGCCGCGCGCTCGAAGGAGAGGGTCAACTCCGCCGGGTCGAGGATTTGCAGGAGGATCACATCGTGCATCTTCTTGCGGAAATGCGCCAGCGCCCGGAAGACGGCCTCGGGATCGTCGAAGAGGTCCGATAGGAGCACGATCATCCCGCGCCGGAAGGAGCGTTCGGCCAGGGCGTGCAGGGCGCGGCCCGTGGCGGTGCGGCCTTGCGGAGTGTGGGCGGCCAGGCGCTCCAAAACGAGCCGCAGGTGCCGCATTCCGCTGCGGGCCGGGATCTCCTCGCGCAGGGCGTCGTCGTAGATCGTCAGACCCAGCGAGTCCTGCTGTTTGCTGACCAGGTAGCCGAGCGAGGCGGCGATCCGGCAGGCGTATTCATACTTCGAGAGGTGCCCGGGCGAGGCGAACCCCATGGAGCCCGAGCCGTCCAGGATGACGTGCACGCGCAGGTTCGTCTCCTCCTCATACTGTTTGATGTAGTAACGCTCGGTGCGGCCAAATACTTTCCAATCCAGCGAGTGGAGGTTGTCGCCCTTGACGTATTGCCGGTGGTCGGCGAACTCGACGCTCGCCCCTTTCAGCGGGCTGGCGTGCGACCCCGCGCGGAAGCCTTCGACAATGCCGCGTGAACGGAGTGCGAGCGCTTCGAGCTTGCGCATCGCTTCGGGAGTGAGGAAGTCGCTGATGCCGGGCATTAGTGGGTGACGGCGTAGTAGAGGACGTTGACGCCCAGCGCGGTGGCGTCCTTGGATTCGTAGCCGAGCGCGTAGGGGGCCAGCGCGTGCTCCCACCCGGCGCTCAGGTCGTTGGGGGTGTAGATGACGGCCAGCGCGCCGTTCAGCTCGATGCCGAACAGTTCGGGCGCCATCTCGATCTTGTCGCCCCGGCGCACGGCCAGCGGGGGCCGCGCCCTGACGACGGAGGCGTCGAGAGGCTTCGTGTAAATCTCGTGCCCGGCGGGGAGGGCGCTGAGCGTCTTGCCGGGGAGCACTTTCGCAATTTGCTGCCGGAAGGCTGCGTCAAAGGTGGGCCGTCCTTCCCCGGCTTCCACCAGCAGCACGCCGCCATTGGCCAGGAAGCGGCGCAGCGCGGCAACCTCCGCGTCGGTCAGGCTGAAATCAATGGTCCCCGTCATGTAAAGGAAGGGCATTTCAAAAATGGCGGGATCGGTGAGGGCCACGTCGCGCAGTTCAAAGGAGACGGGCGTGCCGGTGGCCGTGTGGAACTGGTTGAGCAGCATGGGGAATGCCGCGGAACGCGTTTTCCACGGGCCGTCGTGGATGATCTGCCCGACGCGGAACTTGCCCGCCGTCTTTTTGTCGGCGTTGATGAGTTCCACGCTCTTGCCGACGCTGTGCCCGGCGTCGCGCATGGCGGTGGTGTAGCTCACGATGTTCGCGCCGATCTTGCGGGCGTCGGCGTCTTCATAGCCCCAGCTTTCGCACGGGTTTGCCTCCCAGCCGAGCGCGATGTCCCAGCGGGAGATAAAAACGGCCGTCCGGTTGTCCAGGTCCGCGCCGTCCAGCCACGGGTGCCCGTCGCCCACCAGCCCGTCCTTCACCATGCGCGAGCGGAAGGCGACTTTGTCGATCTCATAGAACGCGTGGAACACCGGGTGATCCATGCGCACGCGGTAGAGCGGGCTTTCGGGGAGGATCGCATGCGCGGCTTCGCGGGCGGATTGGTAGAAGGCGGGGTTGCCCACCAGCGCGTTGAAGATGACGGTCCCGCCGTTGAGGAGGTATTCGCGCAGGATGCGGATTTCCGCGTCGCTCAATTTGAAGGGCTTGTAGCCGCAACGGTAGAGGATCGGGTTGCGCTCGGCGTCGGGCGCGATCTCTTTGAAGGTCTTGATGTTGGAGCTGAAGTTGACCTTCATTTCCTGGCTCATCCATTGGAGGAGCCCTTTGAGGTCATTGGGCGTGCGGGTCCAATCCTCGGCGTCGCTGGTGGAAATTTTGGTGAGCAGCACGGGCGGCTGGGGCGGATTCTTCTTTTCCTGCCGTTTTTGGAACACCGCCGGGTAAGGCAAGGGCGGCATCCCTTCGGAGGAGGAGATTTGCGCAGGGGGCGGCTTCGGCTTTTCGAGGGGGGGCGGCTCCGGGGGCCGCAA
>Ga0118677_10001969_pt1 | contig 42399 bp, 38 predicted proteins | sample AliMusrvi5mmetaG_FD_86154 | JGI IMG/M metagenome (GOLD analysis project Ga0118677, IMG submission 86154)
GGGGTGTAGGGGGGGGGCCGCTCAGTCCGGCAAAGAGGCCAAGAGGTTCTTGCCCTTATCGGTCAGCCGATATTTCTGGAGACGACTCTTGGGCTTATCCGGGATGGTCATTTCGATGAGCCCGTTCTCAAGCGCCGGGACCAGATAATGCTGTCTGAAGTTCTCCTCGGCTTTGAGGCCGAGGCTGGCCTGCAGTTCCTGCCGGGTCATGTCTTTCTTGCAGGCTTTCAGGAGCTGCATGACTTCCTTGCTGACTTGCCCAGCCGCCTCGCCTGCGGCCGGGGGGGCGGGCATCGGCGCCGGCTTGCGGCGCAAAGTGACCAGGAAGCCTCCGTTGAGGTCGAACTCCGGCTCCGGCAGGCTGGCCTTGCGGCAGTGTTCGATCATGCCGGTGGTGCCGACGCCCTTGCCATCCATGTTCTCGATGAGGCAGAGGGTCTGCGCCAGCAAGGGGTTGCCCGGAACTGAGCTGTGCGGCCGGCGCAGCTGGTCCAGGGTCAGGGAAGGGGGCAAGGCGCCTGGATTGAAGATCTCAAGGCGGTCGGAGTAGATCGCCACCTGCATGCCGATGGCGCTGGAGTAGTCCTGATGCACCAGGGCGTTGAGCACGGCCTCGTGGACCGCTTCCTTGGGGATATCGTAGGAGGGGAGGTCCCAGCGCGATGGATCGGCGCGGCTGAGGCCTTTGAGGGCGAAGAACGAAGCTTCGAAGATCCAGCCGAATATGGTGCCTTTGCAGACGCTCTGCTGGTTCAGGAGTGTGGCGCCCGTGGGGCCTTGGAAATGGAGGCACTTGATGGGGGGCAAGGCGAGGAGCCGATGGGGGTCGCGGCCGAACAGGATGACCGCGGCATTGGTGAGCCGGCCTTGGCTGAGCAGGTGGAGGCGTTCCAGGAGGTCTTGGGGGGTGGCATCCTTGGGGATGTCGGGGCCGCGGCGGCGCCGGGCGCCGGTGACGAACCACCGGATCCGGTCGGAGTCGAGATCGTCCAGCGTGGCCTTGGCGCAGACCGCGGAATCGAAGGGCTCGCCCATTGTCGAGCGCTATCATACAAAAGTCCGGATATCGAGGGAACTTTCCCGCGCCGGCCTCGTATGTAGAGGGGGGGTGCTCTCATGGAACCGATACGGATCAGGCCCGGTGAGCCGGGAAGACTTGTCGTGCTCTTGCCGTATTCGCCCGAGCGGGTGGAGAAGATCAAGACGGTGGCAGGCCGGCGCTGGCACAAGGAGCAGAAGCACTGGTCGGTGCCGCTTTACGACAAGGCCGTGGAGCGCCTGCTTCAGCTTTTCGCCGGCGAAGAGGTGCTCGTGGCCCCGGGCCTGGCGGCTGGCGCCGCGTCCGCGGCACCCAAAGAGCCCGAGATGACCTTGGCGGCGGCAGAAGAAATAGGCTCCCTGCTCAAGCTGCTCCGGTTGAGGATACGCTCGCGACATTACAGCCCGAGCACGGAGACGACTTACGCGGCCTGGGCCGAGCGGTTCCTGCGCCGCAACGCGGGCACGCCCCTGGCAAATTTGGGCCAGGCCGAGGTCGCCTCCTTCCTGTCGTTCTTAGCCACGCACTGGCACGTGGCCGCCTCGACCCAGAACCAGGCCCTCAACGCCCTGATCTTCTTTTTTAAGGAGGTCCTAGGCCGGGAGCTCGGCCTCGTCGAAGGAGTCGTCCGGGCCAAACGGCCGGCGCGCCTGCCCGTGGTGCTCACCCGCGACGAGGTCAGGCTGGTGCTGGGGCAGATGAGCGGGACCCCGCGGCTGATGGCCGTGCTCCTCTACGGCTCCGGTCTGCGGCTGATGGAGTGCTGCACCCTGCGGGTCAAGGACCTCGACTTCGGCCAGAACCAGATCGTGGTCCGCTCCGGAAAGGGCGGCAAGGACCGCTACACGATGTTTCCGACCGCCGCCCAGGAGTCCATGCGCAAGCACCTGGAATGGGTCAAGCGCCAACACGACGAGGACCTGGCCAACGGCCTGGGCAGCGTGGAACTGCCCTTCGCCTTGGCGAGGAAGTACCCCAACGCCCCCAAGGAATGGGGCTGGCAGTGGGCGTTCCCCGCGACGAGCCACTACGAGATCCCGGAGACCGGCCAGCGACGGCGCCACCACCTGCACGAGTCGGTGCTCCAGAAGGCCTTCAAGGAGGCGCGCCTGAAGGCGGCAATCGCCAAGCCGGCCAGCTGTCATACCCTTCGCCACAGCTTCGCCACGCATCTGCTGGAAGACGGCTACGACATCCGGACGGTCCAGGAGTTGCTGGGCCATGTCAGCGTCAACACCACCATGATCTACACGCACGTGCTCAACCGGGGCGGCAAGGGGGTCGTCAGCCCGGCCGACAAACTCCTGGGGGGATAGTGCTTCCACATTGCTGTCATACAAAAGGCCGTCCAAACCGACGGCTTCGCAAAAAGTGGAAAAGTGAATCCGCCTTGCCTGAGATAAGCTTCTAAAGTAGAATTTGGGTGTACGAGTCGTCTCGAACTGCTAAAATACAGTTCGGCAGACTCACACGTTGGACTGACCGACAAGGAGATATGAAATGATCGTACATGCATCAGATAAATACTTTCGTGTCCCCTTCTCGGATGAGAAAGAGATAGAAAAGGTGGTCAAAGATTACGCAGAGTATCTCTTCGGCTCAAGCATCCTGTTCCTGCCCAAATCAAAGATCACCACGCTCGGAGGCACCGGCACAATCCCGGACGGCTTTGTCATCGATGTGGAATCCGAGGAGTGGTTTATGGTGGAGGCAGAGTTGTCCAATCATGGCACGTGGCAACACATCGCACCGCAGGTATCAAAGCAACTAACCGCCACAGATTCCCAAACCACAAGAGATTCGTTGCTAAAGGTCTGTCTCGATATGGTCAGGAAGGAAAAGGCCGTGGCAGGCGTGTTTGCCGATCTTAATATCCCCCAGCTTGAAATACATGGAAAACTTCAGGCGATTCTTTCAAAGCCGCCAACAATCGCAATCCCCATAGATAGTATCCCTCCGGACTTGCAATCTTGGGTAAAAACATTGAAATTTCCCGTCAAGATATGGCTAATCGAAAAATACCAATCACTTGATGGCAAATCCGTTTTCTACTCAATACCAGACGAGAATGTACCAACACTTACGACACAATCAGCTAAAGGCGAGACCCTTTCTACTCTTGCGAGCCGCCTTTCGCAGCCTTACCAGGATGTCATGCAGGCTGGCCTGATCAAGGAGGGTCAAACAGTTCTTCTCGATTACGGACCTCGCGGCAAGCAAAAAAACCAATGGAAGGGCACGTTGCGCAAGGATGGCGTTGAGGTTGACGGCAAGATTATGTCGTTGAGTGCTGCGGCAGTCTACTGCATCCAGAAGGCCGGAAGCCAGCGCGAAACAGCTAATGGATGGATTATGTGGAAAACAGAGAACGGAACGTACCTGAACGATTTCTACAACAAGGTATTCTCGTCACAGACAAAGACGACAGTGTAAGGCAGTCCAACATTCGGTTCTGCCGCCGCGCGCCGGGAGGATCGCCAGTAGCGCGCGCGGCAGTACCGTAGCGTTCGACAGAGCTAGCATAACGGCCAGGTGGAATATGGCGATACGGCCGCCCGCGAAAATCTGTATCATACTGCAAAGCCCAGCCGGGATTGAAAAATGAAAGAGAAACAATTTGCGGACTTCGCCAAAGATGGCCACCTGTGGATTACCCTTTCATCTGGCGAGTATTATCCAGACATATTGCCGCTTGCGTGCAAGCTTTACGAGCCAGTTCTTGTCACGTTTGGGCGCCTTCTTAAAGAATCTCATTCGTCGGGAGATTTACTTAAGACAATAGGCGAAATCGCACCGCAATGGATGCGGATTCAATTGTGTCGCGTATTTCGGAAGTATGTAAGCCCGGACACTCCTGTCGAGATGCTCAAGAAGAAGAAATCGATTGTTGCGATCCGGGAGCATTTTGGGAAACACTTCCGGAAGATTCCCGAAGTCCAGAAGCGATTTGCCGAAAGACCAATACCAGATGAAGCGCTTTGCGCAATATTGTGGGAGTACAAGGATCGCGGACAGAAGGGTTACGATCTCACAGAACGCTTTTTCTCTCTTATTCGCGAACAGTTCCCAAGGCTTCAAATTGTTGGCCCCGAGCGTGCTGGGCGGGATATCTTGTTAGGAGATGTTTTCAAGAACTATCCAAAACCTGACCGGCCGGTTGACTTCATCATTCTTGAGAACGAAACCCCCTTGGTCATTGGCCTCGCGAGGTACGATAGCGATCGCGGCGGAGCCCAGGAAGACGATCGCACAGGACAGTATAGAGACTGCGCGTTTGAATTCCTTTCCTATGCCACGAAGCATAAGTTGAAGACGAAGGTTCTATTCGTTAATGATGGTCCGGGCTTGCTGTTAGGATCCATGTGGCGCGATTACGCTCACATAGAAAAGATTTGGAAAGGGCGCGCGAAAGTTGTGACGCTGCGGATGATCCCTGAGCGCGTGTCGTTGAAATGGCTTAAGTCCTAGCGCGGGAGATATTCATTTTGGCGACTGGCATTCCTAGAGTTGCGAAATCAAGAGGGGGGTTGCCGATGGTCTTGGCATATCCCGGGAAGAGCGATCCCTCGACGGTCTTGCGGCATAGCCCGGAGAAGATTGAGAGTCTTTGGCGCCACCCGCTGGCGCAGGGCAATCGCCTCTACTACGGTGACAATCTTGATGTCCTCGCTGAACTTACTAGAGATAATTCTATCTCCGGGCAAGTCCAGCTAGTCTACATTGACCCACCATTTGCGACTGAGGGCATTTTCTTGTCTCGGAACCAAGAGCATGCATACTCTGATATTCTTAGTGGCGCAGAGTACATTGAGAATATTCGGCATCGTCTCATCTTGCTGCATCGCCTGCTTTCCGAAAATGGATCCATTTATCTCCACATAGACGAAAAGATGGTCTTTCATCTCAAGTTGGTAATGGATGAGGTTTTTGGAGCACAGAATTATCGCAACTGCGTCACTCGGAAGAAGTGCAATTCAAAGAACTACACCCGAAAGTCATACGGGAATATCGCCGACTATATTTTGTTCTACACCAAGTCGAACAATTACATTTGGAATAGGCAATTTGAGCCGTGGACTGAAGACCGGGCAAGAGAATATCATTACGTCGACGAAAAGACGGGGCGTCGGTTTATGAAAGTGCCTATACATGCGCCCGGCACGCGCAACGGCGAAACCGGCAAAACTTGGCGAGGCCTCAGGCCTCCGCTTGGGAAGCATTGGCAGTACACCCCAGCGAGACTGGATGAGATGGATAGGCGTGGGGAGATATACTGGTCCGCGTCAGGGAATCCAAGAAGAAAAGTCTTCCTGGACGAGAGACCTGGGGTCGGGGTTCAAGACATCTGGTTGGACTACAAGGACGCTCACAATCAGAACGTCCACATTACTGGATATCCGACCGAGAAGAATTCGGACATGTTGCGCAGAATCATTCTTGCATCCTCGAACCCCGGTGGCCTGGTCCTAGATTGTTTTTGTGGCTCTGGCACGACACTTGCCGTTGCTAATGAGCTCGAAAGACGTTGGATCGGCGCAGATAGCAGCGCCCATGCAATTGGGACCATTTTGCATCGGTTCATCCGAGGAACCAGCGCCATGGGCGATTTCGCGTCTGCGACAAGGAAGAAGCTGAGCGATTCGCAGCCAGGACTATTTGGATCTCTTGCCGAGGATTCCATCTCGCCGAACCAAGCGGCTCGGCCGATAACAGAAATGGAGCTCTTCGCAGTATCCAGCGCAAACCCTAAAATCGATGAGTTGGTGGGCAAGTGGAACTGTGAAGCGGCGGCTGTGGACTCCTCGTCCTCGTCGGGCCAGATTGTTAGCGACGTTGCGTCAAGAAGAGAACCTGAACGGGTCTTGGCGAGAATCGATCCGGTTCTTGCCTCACTGATTCGACGATTCGGCCCATATCCTATGCATTCGCGCAGACCCCAATTTGGATTCGTCGTCGAGGCTATTATCGGACAACAGCTTTCGCCGAAAGCTGCCGAATCCATTCTGCGGCGGTTGCAGCTTGCCTGCGGCGGTGGGCTTTTGACACCGAAGTGCATCCTTTCTATGCCGATCGCCGATTTAAAAAAATGCGGAATATCTGGCCGCAAAGCCAAGACCATCCGGGCCTTTGGCAAAGCGCTGACGAATGGGACCGTCACCCTCTCTTCATTTGAGAAGATGTCTAATGAGAAAATCTACGAAGCGCTAACCGCCTTCAAAGGGATTGGGCCCTGGACTGCGGAAATGTTCCTAATCTTTGCCATGGGAAGGCACGATGTCTTCCCAATGCATGACACTGCTTTAAATGGGGTGATAAGGGAGCTGTATAGAGTTGATACGACGAAGCCCAAAGTTCTGCAGGATCTCTCCAATCGATGGCGACCGTACAGAAGTGTCGCTTGCTGGTACCTATACAAGTACAAGAACGCCAAGAGCTGAGATACCATCGATACAGCCTTCGAGAGTGCACGGAGGGCCATGTCGAACATCGGCTTCGGCGGTCGCGCGCAAGTGCGCGGAACGCCAACGTGTGGGCGGCCTCAGCGGCACGCGCATAGCGCGCGCCGCCGAGCCCAGCGTTAGGTGGCTAATGATCGGTCGGCGTTGGCTTTTGAGTATTCCGGAATGGTTTGAACGAGGGGTCCTATGTCTGAAGGCATAAAGAATCTCATTGCAGTTGTCGAGATCATTATAGCTATAGCTATCGCCTGGTCCCTTTCGCAGAAAATATCCCATTGGTCCAGCGACCGGCAGTTCATGGCATGTTTGATGAGTCTATTGTTGGCTTTCCTTTTGGTATTTCTTGCCGCTATCCCTGGTATAGGAGTCGTACAGGGAGCCTTAATTTTCACAACTGTGATGGTCGCAGGGAGGGCTATCTCTAGAGTCTGGTCAAGGCGCCAGAAGGGTAGGTGAGTCATGGTCTACTCTGCGCCGACCTCCGACGTCGGCGGGTGGCGCATGCGTTAGGCGGACAACAAGTATGGGCAATGATAAGACCAACCCCGACAAGAAATCCGTCATTCACTTAGGTACCTTTGATTTTTCCGGAAAAGGCCCAGGCACCTATGCCGGTGGTACGTTTAAGCTATTTTCGAACCAAAAGGAGGACCTGCTAGAGTCTGCCAAGAGTTTTCTTGCGGCCGCTGACCGCTGTCTCAACAGCAATAAAGTGGAAAACGGCATAGAGATATTGGTTGTCCCTGGCACGGTGTGTGCGGCCTTCGCATGCGAACTCTTCCTGAAGTATATTCTCTTTATCGAAAATGGTGAAATAGTTCGGGGCCATCAACTTGATGCTCTGTTTCGCAAATGCAGCAAAGAAATACAGTCAGACCTGATTAAGGCCAGGACGGATATTTTGGAGATTCTTAAACGGGACAATGAGCAGTTCATTGAGGCCAGATATCATCATGAGTCGAACGTGGCCTCCTTTAGGGAACAGGAAGTGCTTCAAGTTGCTGAACTATTGTCGCGATTTGTGGGCACAAGATTCTCAGGAGGAGCCACCTAACATTCGCAAGAGCCGGCCTCTTAAGCGACCAGCCTGCGCCGCCCCCGGCGGCTCAGCGTCGCGTTATGCGCACTTGACAATACAGCATATGAGCTGTATACTATAAACCATGGCGTTTAGCCTAGAGTTCTATCGCACAAGCACCGGGGCGGAGCCAGCCCTCGACTACATCAGAGCTCAGTCCAAGCGCCATAGGGCCAAGATTGGACGCGCCTTGCAGTACCTTGAAGACACGGGCCACATGGCCAGGCGGCCACAGGTCGAGTACCTGGGGGAGCAAATCTATGAGCTGCGCGTGCCCATTGAACAGCATCAACACAGACTGCTGTATTTCTTTCATGGCCGCTCCGTCATTGTCGTAACGAACGGTCTGCTGAAGAATGTGGGAAAAGTCCCGCAGTCGGAAATAGACCGGGCGCGCAAGTATCGCACTGATTGGATAGAACGATTCGGAGGTGACGCATGAACACTAAGAGGCGGAGCGGCCGAGGCACGACTCTCCGGCAGTACCTGCACGGAGAGATGAAGGATCCTGAATTTCGACGCTTCTATGAAGAAGCCGATATCGAACTCAGAGTGGCACTGGAAATCACTAAGGCTCGCGAGGCTGAGAAAATGACTCAGGGAGACCTCGCAAACGCCATCAAGACAAAACAGCAGACCGTTTCGAGAATTGAACGTGGTGCGCAAAACGTAACCATTGAAACACTGGACAGGATCGCAAAAGCCTTGGGGCGAGACCTCCAGGTGCGCTTTGTCCACGGCGCATAACATTCGCAAGAGCCTGCCTCTTATGAGGCCGGCCTGCGCGCCCCCCGGCGGCTCAGCGTCACGTTCGGCGTATGTGGAACAAACATGAATAGCACCTCTCGCAGGGTGCGTCTTTTCGACAATTGATTAGAAAGGTACGATTCAGTCTTGGCCGAGCACAGAAACGTCATTTGAACTGAACCCATGAGTCGTGATAGAGGAATCCGATATTTATTGATGGCCACCTCCGGGGCCGTCGTGGGCGCCGTCCTGACAATCCTCCTGCCGACCTATGGAAAAACATTCTACTGGTGCATCATGGGTGTTCTGGCCGGCCCTGCGACTCTCCTGCTTTTGGTGATAGAGAAAATGATGGGAGGAGAAGTGAAACATAGGTGCCTCATGGCAATTTGTTTTGGTGCGGGACTTATGTCGCTCTATACCTTGATCGGCTATGCTACATACAACTGGTTATCAAGCGCATGGAGAGCATTTCCAGAGCAACGCCGAACATCGGGCTCTGCGGGCGCGCGCTCATGAGGCACTTAAGTGGCCGGCCCCTGCGTTCGGCAGCTTAGATGAAACCACTCATAAGTCCTGTAGTTAAGAAGTTCGGCCAATGCGGCGAGGCCGCTGGGCAGTTTTTGAAGGAGCTTCCCGCCAGTTGGCGGCCGAGGGTCGTAATGCCCGGGATTTGGGACGACAATGATGCCCGTGGCATCTTACATGGAAGTAATACTCGGATCATTCACCTGGCGAATTTCCCGACCCAAGCTTTGATGAAAAAGGCAGACCCACATAGTGCCGCCAGCCGAAACGACCTGAAGAGAACGTATAAACGCCTTCGAGACAACGTCTTGCGATGGATCTACCGGCTAGAAGATCGGGGTCTGATCAGATGCAGGAACGGTGGCACGATTGGGTTGGGCATTGGCTCCTGGGTATCCAATTATGAGGCAGCCCATGCCCAAGGCACTTACACCGCGACCATCGTTGGGCTTGGCTCTAAATCGGCCATGCTGATCGCGAATCTAACGGAGTCAGTGCGCCTTACGGAAACAAAAGCGGAGAACTGCCGAACATCGGGCTCTACGGCTGCGCGCTTGCGCAGAGCCCGGTCAGGTGGGCCTACGTGGCGCGCACATAGCGCGCGCCGCCGAGCCCGGCGTTAGAACGCCCAAATAACACTTGACAAATGTAACCGTAAGGGTTACACTGTAAACGATGGTCAAAAACTTCCGGCACAAAGGGCTCGAACAGCTCTTTGTGGATGGGGTAAAAAAGGGAATTCGTCCAGAACACACAAAGAGGCTGGAGGACATCCTGGACCGATTGAACGCTGCGGCAGAGATTGGCGACATGGACTTCCCTGGGGCCAATCTACATCCCCTAAAGGGGAACTTGAAAGGCCACTGGTCCGTCAAAGTCTCTGGCAACTGGCGAGTCACCTTTCGATTCGAGGATGGGGATGCTTACGCAGTCGACTACACCGATTACCATTAAAGGGAGAGAAAACTATGATTCCCAACAAACGCCCCCCGACGCACCCCGGTGGCATTCTTAAGAGGCACTACCTTGAGCCGCTGGCCTTGTCCGTTTCCAACGCCGCGACTGCCCTCGGCGTCTCCCGCAAGACTGTATCCAAGATCGTCAACGAGCGTGGCGATATAACTCCGGATATGGCCCTGCGTCTGGCAAAGGCCTTCCGCACCACGCCTGAGCTTTGGCTGAATCTGCAGCGCAACTATGATCTCTGGCATGCGGCCCATGACTCTCATGCCTGGCAACATGCAAGAGCCATCATGGCCCACTCGCATCACGGCAGTTCTGCACATCCCCGGAGCGCATGGGCGTTCTAACTTGGGCTTCGACGGGCGCGCCGCAATGAGGTACGCTTACAGTGGCGGCGCGCGCCGTCGAGCCTGGCGTCCGGGGCTGATGCCATAGCCCGGCGGCCACCTCCTCCTTTCGGATTTCCTATAATGTCTGCTTCCCCGCCCCATGATAACCCTGCGCAACGTCGCCAAGTCCTTCGGCCAGCAGCTCCTCTTCCAGGACGCCTGCCTGCAGATCAACGAGGGCGACCGCTACGTCCTGACCGGCCCCAACGGCTCCGGCAAGTCCACCCTCTTCAAGATCCTCCTGGGCGTCGAGGAAGCCGACGCCGGCCAGTTCACCATCCGCCGCGGCTCCTCGGTCGGCTACCTCCCCCAGGAGAACGCCCCCATGACCGACGAGACGGTCCTCGACACCGCGCTCGAGCACCACGAGGACCCGGACGGCCGCATGACCGCCAAGGCCAAGGCCGTCCTCATGGGCCTGGGCTTCCGCGTCGCGGATTTCGAAAAGAAGGTCAACACCTTGAGCGGCGGCTGGGCCATGCGCGCGGCCATGGCGCGCCTGCTGATGCAGGAGCCTGACCTCCTGCTCCTCGACGAGCCCACCAACCATCTCGACATCGACGCCCTGTTCTGGCTGCAGAACTACCTCCAGAACTATCCCGGCGCCGTGTTCCTCATCTCCCACGACCGCGCCTTCATCAACGCCGTCTGCCGCGCCATCGTCAGCCTCCAGGAACACACCCTCCGGGTCTATCACGGCGATTACGAGTTCTACCTTAGGGAGAAGGAGGCCGAGAAGGAGCGCATCGTCTCCGCCTGGAAGCAGCAGCAGGACGAGATCGCCAAGATGCAGGACTTCATCGACCGCAACCGCGCCCGGGTCTCCACCGCCAACCGCGCCCAGAGCATGATCAAGCGCCTGGAGAAGCTCGAGCGCATCACGCTTCCGCAGGAAGCCAAGACCGTCCGGATCCGCTTCCCCCAGCCCACGCGCACCGGCGTGCGGGTGCTCGCGCTCAAGGACGTGCATAAATCCTACGGCGACGTGAAGGTCTACCAAGGCCTGAATTTCGAGCTGGAGCGCGGCTGGAAGGTCGCCTTCGTCGGGCACAACGGGGCCGGCAAGTCCACCCTCCTCAAGATGCTGGCCGGGGCCATCCCCTTCGACTCCGGCGAGCGCTTCCTGGGCAACGACGTGCGGGTCGGCTACTTCTCCCAGCACCGGGAGGGCCAGTTCGTGGAAGGGCGGACCGTCCTGCAGGAGGCGCAGGCCGCGGGCCGCATGAACCCGGACCTGCTGGTGCGCACGGTGCTGGGCACCTTCCTCTTCCCGGGCGACACGGTCTACAAGCCCGTGAGCGTCTTGAGCGGGGGGGAGAAGAGCCGCCTGGCCCTGGTCAAGCTGCTCCTGGACCCGCCCAACGTCCTGCTCTTGGACGAGCCCACCACCCACCTCGACATGGCCAGCGTGGACGCACTGGTCGAGGCCCTGCGCGAATTCGAGGGCACCATCTGCTGCATCAGCCACGACCTCTACTTCCTCAACGCCCTGGCCGAGCACGTCGTGCACATCGAGCAGGGCAAGATCTCCTGGTATCCGGGCAACTACGAGTACTTCAAGAGGCGCCAGGCCCAGTGGCACGAGGAGAACCCCCAGGCCGTCGCGGTCCCCAAGCTCGAGAAGACCTCCGCGGCCAAGCCCAAGCCCCCAGTCCGCGACGAGAAGGCCCGCGCCAAGCACCGCGGCAAGCTGGAGAACGAGGTCCTCAAGCTCCACGAGGAGCTCGAGGCCCTGGCGGCCAAGCTCTCAGACCCGGCCCTCTACTCGGATTTCCCCCAGGTCCAGGCCATCGGCGATCGGATGGAGACGGTCCAGGCCGATATCCAGGCCAAAGAAGCGGAGTTGGACTCGCTCTAGGGGCCGAGGACCGTGGGAATTAGGATGCCGCGGCGCCGGCTGGGACTGGGCCTGCTCGCGGCCCTGGCGGCGGTCTCCGGCTGCGCCTCCGGCCCGACGCCGCGCCACCGGCGCGTCCTGCCTCCCGTCCCGCCTTTGGCCAAGGCCGTGGTGCGCACGGCCAAGACCTACCTGCCCGAGGAGGAGAAGGGCCGCCCGACGCCCAAGGACTGCTCGGACTTCGTGCGCAAGGTGTTCCTGGAGAACGGCCTGGACCTGCCGCGCACCTCCCAGGAGATGTCGCTGTGCGGGGACCGGGTGAAGTCCTCCAAGGACCTGCGCATGGGCGACCTGGTCTTCTTCTCGGGAGAGAAGGTCACGCGCATCGTCGGCCACGTGGGCATCTACGTCAACAACGGCGTGTTCATCCACCTGCCCAGCTCCGGGGTCGTGGTGATGGAGAGCCTCTACAGCGACTACTACCGCAAGCGCTACCTGGCCGCCCGGCGCGTCATCCCGTAGCTCGACGCCAGCAGGATCACGGCCGGGGCGCCGAGTCGAACTCCAGAGGCTGGTGCCCCAATTCCTTGCGCGTGCCGACCTGGCCGCTCACCGGGTCGAAATAGCGGCCCTCGGCCGTCCGGGCGGAATATCGGGGCCGCTGGCTTTCCTCATGAAGCCCGTCGCGGAAGCTCGCCTGCTTGAGCTTCAGCCGCCAGGCGCCGGTCGCCGGGTCGAGCCAGGTCTCGGGCCCCTCGCCCGCCTCCCGGACGAACCCCTGCCGCCGGGCCCAGTCGCGCAGCTCCGAGGCCCGGGGCGGATCGGAGAAGCGGAGAACGGCTTGGGGACCGGCTTTCGGGGCCGGCTCCGCGCGCGGCGTCGGGACGACCTTGCCGTCGAGATGGTCGTAGACCTCGACCGGAGCGCCGAGGATGGCCTCCGAGTAGGCGGCCAGCGCGCGCGCGTTCTCGGGCGTCGGCTTCCAGCGCGGGTCCAGGCCGACTCCGGAGAAATTCCCGCTGTTGAAGTCCAGGCGGACGCGGCCGGTCTTCGGGTCGCGGGATAATTCTCCGGCGAACAGGGTCGGGCGGTCGGCCGCGAGCGCGGGGTGCTTCATGCCCACCTCTTCGACGTTGTGCGGCTCCCGCTTGCCCACGGTCATCGAGACGCGCCCCTGCGCGTCCTGCGTGATGACGTAGTTGAACCGGGTCCCCGGCTCGCCTCCGTCCAGGCGGTCCAGGTTCGCCGGGCCCAGCTCGAAGACGAGTCCCTCCGCCCGGACGCGCGCCCCGATCTCCGGCGTGTAGATGCTGGGGTCCAGGAGCCGGGAGGGGAAGGTCTTCGCCGCGCGGGCCACGCCTTTCGGCGGCGCGACGGCCAGGGTCCCGCCGGCCGCCGCGGGGCGAGCCGCCGCGGCCGCCGGCTCGGCGGCGGACCAGCGGATGGCGTCTGCGCCCGCGCTCTGGTGGAAGACGAGGAAGCGGTCGGTCTGTATCGCCAGGCCGTTGCGGCGCATGCCCCGCAGGTCGAGGACGTCGAATTCCCTCTCCAGCAGCGTCCGCAAGCGCGGATCGTCGTCCCAGTTGAAGGGGAGGCGGCCGCGGCTGAGGTCCATCTGGCTTTCGTCGCGGACGATCTCGAAGCGGCCGACGCGCAGCGGCTTGTCGGGATTGATCCGGCCGTCCAAGACGACGGCGCGGGGCTTGCCGGCCCCGGCGGCGGCGGCTTCGGCATTCTGCTCCAGGCGCGCCGACGATTCCTCGGCGGCCTGGGAGGAGAAATGCTCCGCGATCGAGCGGTCGCCCTCGACCGCGACGTAAAGCCCGCGGCCGCCGAAGCCCTTGCCCATGTTCTTCGGCCCGGCGCGCACGCTGCTTTCAAAGGAGTTCAGCGTGCCGTGATAGACCGGCATGCCGGAAAGGCCGGCCGCCTCCGGCGTGGTGCGGATCTCCGGGGGGAGCTGGCGGGCCAAGGCGGCGGTCGCGTCGTAGCCGGCGGCTCTTTCGGCGGGCGGGACGTTCGAAGCCCGTCCCAGCCAGCCCGGCCCCTCGCCTTGATGGATCGCTTTGACCTGGCCGTCGGCCGCCAGGCGCAGGAGCATCTCGCGGCTGCCGCTGGTCCGTCCGAGCTGGCCGGAAGCGAACTCGACGACGGCGTGCTGGATGCTCGAGTCGGACTCGGGCTTGGCCTGGTCGATCCAGCCGCCCTCGAATTTAGCCAGGACCGAGGCCTTCACAGGGGCGCGCGGGGCGGCCGGGATCGATTCGACGCGCAGCGACGAGACGTCGCTCTGGGCGGCCTCGGCGACCGCCTCCGCGACCGTCATGGTGCGGCGGACCTCGCCTCGGGAATCGGTCCGGAGAGAGACGCCGAGCGGTTGATCCGGTCTCAGCCCGGACAACAGATCCGCGCTGGTCCGATCGAGCTTCGGCCATGATCCCCGGCTCAGGGCTTGGATCTGTTCCGGCAGCGCGGAGCGGGGCGGCTCCCCAGGCTGCGGCGGCGCCGAGCGCTCGGGTTCGTCCGTCTTGATCCCGTCTCCGACCGCGGCCTTGGCTTCGTCGGCCGGCGTTTTGGAGATCTTGGCCAGCGCGGCATTGATGGAGCCGGTGACCGCCTCGCTGAGCATGCTGGTGCTCACGATCTCCTTGCCGAGCCTGACGAGATTGAGCCCCGGGGCGGCTTCGGGGCTCTTGTCTTTCCCGTTGGGGATGAGCGCCAGGGAGGAGATCTGGGCGAGGGCGTCGGCGACGCGCGCGCGGTCGCCGGCGGTGGCCGCTTCGCCGAGGTCCAGGAACTGCGGGGCCATCTGCATCTTGAAGTACGCCCCCTGCGCGAGCTCGGAGGCCTGGGTCGCCCGGTTGATCCAGACTTGGGCGCGCGTCAGCGTGCCCGCGGCGGCGGCGGCCTGGCCGGCTTCCGTGGCCCCCGCCATCTTCCCGGCCAGGCCGGTGACCGAGCCGATGGCGTTGAAGCCCAGGCTTTGGAAGGTGTAATCGGCCGTGTAGGTTCCGACGGCGGCCAGACCATAGCCGATGCGCCCGCCCCAGCCCTCCGACTCGGCGGCGGAGCGCGAGAAGCGCTTGCCGGCGCCGCCGAAGCCTTCCTCGAGCGTCCCTTGGACCAGGGCCTTCCCCAGCTCATCGTCCGAGAGGTCGAATGGGCGGCTCTCCAGGGCCAGGCGCTCCGTGGGGCTGGCGTGCGCCAGCCGCTGCTCGCGCATCTTCTGGATCCACTCTTGGCGCCGCTCGGCGAACTTCTCGGGCCCGAGCGAGCCCTTGAGCTCCTCGACGGCGGCCCCGCCCGCGCCGGACATGCCGCCGAGAGCCTGGTACTTCGAGACGATGCCGTAGACCGTGTGCTCCTCGCTGCCGGTCAGCGCGCCGATCAGCTGGCCGCTGCCGCCCGTCAGGGTGTAGCCGACGGCCTTGCCCACCCCGGCCACCTTGCCGGTGGCCCAGCTCATCTCCTTGAAGCCATGGACGTTCTCGAAGCTCCAGTTGACGTTGTTCTTGGCCACGGTCCAGACCGAGTCGTCTTCAGGCCGCTGGCTCTCTTTGACGACCCAGCGGCCGCCGTCCCAGACCTTCTTCGCGTAGGAGGTGTCCTTCTCGGTGTGCCAGTCCTTCATGGCGTCGTAGCGCGCCACGAAAGCCGTCTGGTATTCCTCGACCATGGTGGGAGACTTGGCCTTCTCGTCCCAGCCCCAGGCCTTCTGCACTTTCTCGAAGGTCTCGCCGTTGGGCAGCGTCGTGACCCAGGAGGTCACGTCGGCGACGACTTGGCCGGCGACATAGCCGGAGGTCACCTGGACCTTGGCCCCGGAGCCGGCGGTCTGCTCGAAGGCGAGCCGGGGGTGGCTGCTGCCCTGGCTGGGGATGACGAACGGCATGACGGAGAACCGCTTGAGCCCGTCTGCGCCCGGTCGGGGCCCGTTCTTGGGATAGAGCAGCGCCTCGAAGCGGCGCACATCCCGCGGCTTGATGACGCCGGCGTCGGCCAGGCCGGCCACGTCGAAGCGGCCCGTCTGCGCGTCATAGCCCAGTTCGTAGCGCTGCGGCTGGCCGTCCTGGCCCAGCTGCACCCGTTGGCGCGTGGTCTGGCCGTTCTTGTCGAGAAGATAGGTGTCGGTCGGCACGAACTGCCCGTCTTTGACCTCGCCCACGGTGACCCAGCGGGCGTCCGGATAGCGGGTCTCGAAGGCGGTCGCCGAGGTCAGGCGCGTCCGGGCTTTGAGCGTGCCGGAGCCATCGCGCTCCTCGATCTCTTGGAGCCGGGCGGTGGCGGGCTCGAAGCGCAGGCGCTTGCTGCCCGTGGCTCGGCCGTGGTCGAACTCCGTGATGAGCTGCTCCTGCAGCTGCCCCTGGGCGTCGTAGGAGCGCTCGATCTCCGAGCGCCGGGCGCCGCGCGTGAACGCTTCCTGGGCCACCAGCCCCCGGGGCCCCAATCGGCGCTCGGCGACGATCGGGATGCCCTGGGCGTCCTTCTTGTAGGCGATCAGCAGCGAGCCGTCGGCGGACTCGAACGAGAGGGTCTCCTTGAGGTCGGCCGACTTGAGGTAGAAGCCCGGCTGGCCTTGGACGGTGCCTTTCACGAGTTTGCCTTGGGCCTCGAGGCCGAGTTCCGAGGGGGAGAACTCGACGCCGTCGGGCATCGCGTCCTCCGCCAGAGCGTCGCGCTGGTGCTGGCGGTAGCGCAGGCGGCTGCGGTAGAAGGCGGCCAGCTCCGGGTGCTCCTGGTAGAAGCGCTGCAGCGTCGCGAGGGCTTCTTTCGGGTCGGCCCTCTGGCCCTGGGCCGTCAGTTCTTCGGCCATGCGGGCTTTCAGCCGCGCTTCTTCGGCGAGGGCGCCCGGAGCGCTCGCGCCGAGATAGGCGTCGACGCGGCCTTGCCAGTCCCGGAGCTTCCGCGCCCGCGCGGCGGGATCGCTCTCGGCGCGGAGGGCTTGATACTCGCTCTGCAGGGCGGCGCCGGCGGCCGCGGTCCCGTCCTGTTTCGTGATGGCGGCCAGCAGATCGCCGGCCGCCCGCGCCTGATCCTCGCGCAGCGCTTGCGTCGTGACTTCGTAATCCTTGCGGGCGGCGGCTTTATGGAGCGCGTCCGGCAGCGGCAGCCGGCTCAACGCTGCGTACACGGAGCCTGGCAGCCTCCGGCCGTCGAGTGCCGCGGCAGCCGGTCCGGCCGCGAGGGGGGCAGGCGCGTCGAGCCCCGGCGTCTGTCCCAGGAGCTTGATGTCGCTGGTGAAGCGGGAGGGTCGGCTCAGCGGCGCGGCGCCGCGGTCCGGGGAGGCGCCCGGCCGGACGGCCGTCGCGGCCGGGCTGTCGGCGGGGCGCGCGCCCCGGCTGTTGTCGTAGTTGGCGCCGCTGGAGAACCCGTCGACCTGCGCGGGCGAGGGCAGGGCGAGGTCGGGCCTGATGGGGGCTGGCGCATGCGACGGCTGGTCAGGGCCCGCGGCCAGACCCCGCAAGGCGCTCAGGATCGACGCGTAGCCTTCCGGGGCGGGCGTCAAGGTCTCGGCGCGGGTCAGCAGCGCGCGCGCTTGGGAGAGGTCGCCCTGCGCCAGCGCCGCCCGGATCCCGGGAAGCTTCTGGCCGACCACGGCCGCGATCAGGGCGGCGCTGGCGCGCGCCTTGGGGTCTTGGGCGTCCTGGGCGTCAGGCTTGAGGCGGCCGAAGTCGGCGTTGAGCTTGACCGCCTGCTCGGCGGTGAGGGTCGGATCGGTGAGCTGGGACAGCAGGGTCTCGCGGCTGGGCGTTGCTTGCGACGGGCGCGGATCCTGGGCGAGGGCCGCCGCGGGCCGCGGCCAGGGCAGCAGCGCCGCGTAGAACGCCGCGGCGATCAGCGCCCTGAGAGAGCCGAGACGTCGTTTCTGATAGAGGGGCATAGCGTCATGGGTGCTTCAGACGGCCTGTCGGGATTCAGGCCGTTCCATGAAGAAGTGTAACAGGAAACGTGTGATTGTCAATAGTAACTGAAAGCCCTAAACGTTTCCGAGAGTTTTAGGCTGTCGGCGGGCTGAGGCGTCAGCCGACCTTGATCAGCTCGTAGTCCCGCGAGCCCAACCCGATCTCCTCGGCATGGCGCAGCTGCTTGGAGCCGTCGCGCCGGGGATGCGCGGCCTGGAACACGTCGCGGCCGGCGGTCTGGACCACCAGGTCGTAGCAGGCTTGGTCCAGCGCCACCGGGTCCGCCGAGGCCAGCACTCCCAGGTCCGGGACCAGGCGCGGGTCGTCCTTGGCGAGGCAGTCGCACTCGGCCGTGATCTTGAGGCAGAAGTTCAGGAAAGCGGTCTTGCCCTTCTTGGCCGCCAGCACCGCCTGGGCGTACTCCGCCATCTTCTCCTGGATCACGTCGCCGCCCGCTTCCCAGCGCACCTGGATGGCGCCTTCAGGGCAGGCGGCCAGGCAGCTCGCACAGCCCACGCAGAGCGCCGCGTCGATGACCGAGCGGCCTTCGTCGAGGGAGATGGCCTGCGCCGAGCAGACGTCCGCGCACGCCCCGCAGCCCGTGCAGGACTTCTCCAGGACCATCGGGGAGACATCGGAATGCTGGGCCATCTTGCCCTCGCGGGTGGCGCAGCCCATGCCCACGTTCTTGAGCGCGCCGCCGAAGCCGCACATGAGGTGGCCCTTGAAATGAGCGACGCCTACCAACGCGTCGGCCCGGGCGAAGACGCGCGCCACCCGCGCGGTCTTGATGTAGCGGCCGCCCAGGGCCACGGCCTGGACGTTCTCCGGGCGGGTGTCGTCCGGGATGACGACCTCGGCCGCCACCGCCTCCGGAGTGAAGCCGTGCTCGTGAGCCAGGCGCAGGTGGTCTGCGGAGTTGGTGCGCCGGCCCGTGTAAAGGGTGTTGGTGTCCGAGAGGAACGGCTTGGCCCCTCGGGCCTTGAGCGCTTCGGTCACCACGCGCAGCAAGGGCGGCGGGACGAAGCCGGTGTTGCCCTGCTCGCCGAAGTGGAGCTTCACGGCCACGGCGTCCCGCGCCGCGGCGCAGTCGAGGACCCGGCTGGCCTGCAGGAGGCGCCGGAGCTTCTCCGCCGTCTCGGGCAGGCCGTCTGCGGCTTCGGATGCGATGAAATGGACCGGGCTCTTCATGTCATCTCCTGGTCATCAAGACGCTGCCCGCGTCCGCGAAGACCGTCTGCCACGCCGGGTCCTGGATGAGTTCCGCGCAGAGCCGGTCGCCGGGCCGCAGCAGCGCCACGGTGATCCCATAGTCGTCGAGGAGTCTGCGCCAGCCCGGCCGGGCCGCGATCAGCGCCGCGTAGTCGCCGGAGAGCAGGCTCCAATAGGGGTCGAGGCGGCCGTCGATGAAGACCTGGTTGCGCGGGTAGAGCTTGTAGATGAGGTAGCCGCCCCAGTCGTAGTCGTGGAAGACGCGCCGGCCGGGATAACGGGAGGCGATGAGCTCGACGGCGGCCCGGGGATAGCCTCGCTCCCAATCCCCGAAAGGACGGGGCCAAGGCCGGCTCAGGACCACCCAGCCCGTCGCGGCCAAGGCCAGAGCCGCGGCGCCCAGCAGGGCGCGGCGGGCGTGTTCGCGCCGCGCGTCGCCGAGCTTGAAGGCCAGGCAGGCGATCGCGGCCATGGTGAACTCAGGCAGGAGCTTCCGGCCGCGCAGGGCGAGCACGGTCAAGGCCAAGGTCAGCACGGTCCAGGGGAAGCGGGCGCCGGCTCCCGCGAGCCCCAGCCAGAGCAGGAAGGCCAGGAGCAGCAGGTAGGGCGAGGCCGTCTTGTCCGCGAAGTCAACGGCCTGCCACTCCGTGATCATGCCCCGGCCCGGAGGGGGGGCGGCCATGAACCAGAGCGGGTAGACCAGGCTCATGACGCCGTTGGGATGCGCGCAGCACAGGAGCGTCCCCAGGCCCAGCGGCCCCAGGGCCGCCAGGCGCCGGGTCTCCCAGGCGCGGCGCAGGCACACCAGCGCCAGCACGGCCAGGCCGACCATGAACCCCGCATGCAGGTTGGCCCAGGGCAGCAGGACCGCGGCCATGGCCCAGGGGGCCCAGTCCGCCGCGCCCTCATCCCAGAGCGCGGCCCAGTAGAGGAAGAGGGCCGTGAAGAGCAGGGTCCAGTTCTGGGACCGGACGGCGTAGAAATTGAGGAAGGCGAAGGCGGCCAGCGCGAGCAGGCAGAGGCTCTCCAGGAGGGGCAGGCGGCGTCGCAGCAGGGCGAGCAAAAGGGCGAAGACGGCCATGAACAAGACCGTGTTGAAGACCACCAGCGCGCCGTAGCCGCCCAGCCGGAAGACGAGGTAGCTGGCGGTCTCCGCGCCCCATTCGATGGCGACCATGGAGCGGCCTGGGGCGGTGAAGGAGTAGTCTTCCCGGACGGGCAGACGCCGCTCCAGCACGACCCGCTCTCCGTCCTTGAGCTGCCAGAACAGGTCGTTGTCCACGGCCCGCTCCATCTTGAGGGCCGCGAGGCCGCCGAGCAGGGCCAGGAAGGCCGCGGCCAGGAGTCGGGACCGGCCGTCCGGGTCGCGCCGCATAGGGGTAGATTCTATCAACTTCGCCGGGGGTTCCCGCGGCCCGCGGCGCCGGCAAGCCCGGCGTGATCGCCCGGGGCTTACAGGGGCGCGACGCCCAGGACGTTCATCGTGAGGCCGGCCCAGACGTCCGAGTCCTGAAGGTCCGACTGCGCGCTGTTGATGATTTCATGGGAATGCAGGTCCACGGCCTTCAGGATCGCCCGCGGCACCGTGGAGTCGCTCCAGAGGCCCTTGCGGGTCGTGGCGAAGATGTACCCGATCAAGAGGATGTCGGCCTGGGACGCTTTTTCCAATTTCGCCAGGTCTTCCTGCTTGAAGGAGCCGTCCTCCGGCAGCGGCTGGCTTTCCAGGAAACTCCCGATATTGCCGCGGTCCATCACGGTCCGCCGCAGGTCGATGAGGACGCGGTCGATCGTGGCGCTGTGATCGAACCTGAAGACGTTCGATTTCTGATTGGCGTCCTTGGCCGTGTTGTCATAGACCACGACCATGAACTTCTTGTCCTTGTATTTCGCCGCGAGGGGAGCGCCCTTCTTGGCGTCGAGGCGGTTGTACACCGCGACTTTATTCAAAAAGCCGCAGCTGGCGAACAAGGCCGGCAGCATCAGGAGCCAGAGTCGTCTCATCAGGTATGACCTCCGGATGAGAGTATACCCAGAGGTTGTTACAAGCGCAAGACAGGATCCTGCGTCCGAACGCGCGCTAGTCATCCAGCATCTCCAGCACGGAGGCCAGGATCCGGTAGGTGATGCCCCACACGGTGCGGGCGCCGATCCTGAAGGCCGGCAGCCGTCGCCGTTGGCCGGCGATGGCGAAGGTCGCCTCGCGGGCGGCGCCGGGCAGGCCGTCCAGCCTGACCCAGAAGCACTCCGCCGCCTCCGGGCCGGGAGCCAGCGGCGGCTTTCGGCGCAGTCCGAAGACGAAGGGCCGCACGACCAGTTCCGGATAGGTCGGGGTCCGGGGGCAGAGGTCGTCGAGCTCGCCGAGGCGGTCCGCCTGCCGCAGGCGGACCCCGGTCTCCTCCTGGGTCTCCCGGATGCTGGTGGCGGACCGGTCCCGGTCTGCGGCCTGCCAGCGGCCTCCGGGCAAAGACACGTGCCCGGACCAGGGGTCCCGCGGATGCGTGCTGCGCTCCATGAGGAGCACTTCGAAGTCCCGCGGGCGCGCCCCGGCCAGGATCAGGGCCACCGAGGACCGGGCCGCGGCCCCGGCTCTGATGCGCCGGGGGCTGCGGGCGCGCAGCTTGCGGCGCAGTTCGGAGAAGGGGTCGGAGGGCGGGGGCATAGGCCAGGAGCATTCTATCAAACCGCCGACCGGCCGGCCGGAACGGAACTTTTCCGGGTCTGAATCGTATAGAATAGTAGGGACGCGCTGGGCCCAGGAGGGACGATATGAAGAGTCTGTGGTGTCGGGTTCTGGGATCGGCCTTGTTGCTGGCTTGCGCCGCGACCGGGGCGGTCGCCGGCGACAATCAGGCCTCCGCGTCCGGGCCGCAGGTCGCTGCTCCCGCGGCGGCGCAGGCCGCGCCGGGCGAGCGCCAGGCGTTCCTGGGACAGCGGAAGGCGGCCCGGATAGACTTCCGGCAGAAGCAGGACCAGGACCGACGAGCGTTCAGCGAGAGCCTCCAGGGCCGGAGCCCGGATGAGCAGAAGGCCCTGCGCGAGCAGTTCCGCGCCAAGCAGAAGGCCGAGCGCGCCGCGTTCAACAAGGATGATCGGGAGCAGCGGCGCGCCTTCCGCGCCGCGCATCCCTCCCAGCGTGGGCGTCGGCGGCGCTCTTCCGGGGACGCGCCGAAGGGCGAGTAAGGCCGAGTGTCCAGCGACAAGTCGCGTCCTCTGGTCGGCCAGACCGCCTTGGTCACGGGCGGGGCCAAGCGCCTGGGCCGGGCCATCGCGCTGGCGCTGGCGCGCGCCGGCGCGGACGTGGTCGTGCACTGCCGCAGTTCCGTGGCCGAGGCCCAGGCCCTGGCCGGCGAGCTGCGCGCACTGGGCCGCCAGGCCTGGGTGGCGCAGGCCGACCTCAGCGACGCCGCCCAGGCGGAGGCCCTCTTTGAGAGCGCCTGCCGCAGCGCGGGGGGCAGCCTGGACATCCTCGTCAACAGCGCCTCCATCTTCGACCAGGGGCGCCTCGACGACCTGAACCCGGCGGACCTCGACCGCAACATCCACATCAACGCTCTGGGGCCCTTCGTCCTGGGCCGCGCCCTGGCGCGGTCGCGGCGCGGCGGCTGCATCGTCAACCTGCTGGACAGCCGCATCATGGATTACGACGCGGAGCACGCGGCCTATCATCTGAGCAAGCGCCTGCTGGCCACGCTGACGCGCATGATGGCGCTGGAGTTCGCGCCCCGCGTGCGGGTCAACGCGGTGGCTCCGGGCCTCATCCTGCCGCCGCCCGGAGAGGACGAGGGCTATCTGGAGCGCCTCAAGCGCACCAACCCGCTCGAGCGCTACGGCGAGCCGGAGGATGTGGCCGACGCGGTGCTGTTCCTGGCGCGCAGCGCTTTCGTGACCGGCCAGACCATCTTCGTGGACGGCGGCCGGCACATGCGGGGGGCGGTCTATGGCTGACGAGATCCGCATCAAGGACCTGCGGCTGCGCTGCGTCGTGGGCGTGTATCCCGAGGAGCGCCGCGAGAAGCAGGACGTGGTCATCCAGGTGCGCCTGGAGGCGGACCTCGGTGCCGCCTCGCGCAGCGACGCCCTGGCCGACACCGTGGACTACAAGGCCATCAAGAAGCGCATCGTCGCGGCGGTCGAGGCTTCGTCCTATCAGCTCATCGAGAGGCTGGCCGGCCGGGTGGCGGAGCTCTGCCTGGATGACCCGCGCGTACAGGCCGTGGACGTGGAGGTCGAGAAGCCGGGGGCCTTGCGTTTCGCGCGCACCGCGAGCGTCGTGGTCAGACGCCGGCGTTCTTTATGACGGTCGCCTATGTCGGCCTGGGCTCCAATCTTTCGCCCGAGGCCAACATCCCGCGGGCCCTGGAGTCGTTGGCCAAGGGCGTCCGGCTGGACGCCCTGTCCACTTTCCGCCGGACCGCTCCGGTCGGCCCCGCGGGCCAGCCGCCGTTCGTCAACGGCGTGGCCCGGATCCGCACCGACCTGGCCCCGCGGCCTTTTAAATTCGAGGTCCTGCGCGGCATCGAGGCGCGGCTGGGCCGCCGGCGCGGTGCGGACAAGTATGCGCCCCGGCCTATCGACCTGGACCTTCTGCTCTATGGGGACCTGGTCGTCAGCGAGCCGGACCTGGTCCTGCCGGACCCGGAGCTGCGCACGCGGCCGTTCTTGGCCGCGGCACTCCTGGAACTGGCGCCGGGACTCGTCTTGCCCGTCGCTGGCTCGCCGGGAGAGCCCCTGGCCGAGTTCTCGCAACGGCTCAAAGAGAGGTTCATCCATCACCATGAATCATAAACGCATTGAAGGTCTGATCCGTCAATTGCTCCAGGAGCTCGGCGAGGACCCGCGCCGCGAAGGGCTGCTGCGGACCCCGGCCCGGGTGGCCAAGAGCCTGGAGTACCTGACCGAAGGCTACCGCTTGAAGAATGCCGCGGTCGTCAACCGGGCCATCTTCAAGTCCGAGGCGAACAACATGATCATCGCCCGGGACATCGAGGTCTACAGCCTCTGCGAGCACCACATGCTGCCGTTCTTCGGCCGCTGCCACATCGGCTACATCGCCGAGGATAAGGTGCTGGGCGTGAGCAAGCTGGCCCGCATCGCGGATTTCTTCGCGCGCCGCCTGCAGATCCAGGAGCGGCTCACCGCGCAGATCGCCAACGCGGTCATGGAAGCCGTCGCGCCCGAGGGGGTGGGCGTGGTGATGGAGTGCCAGCACCTGTGCATGATGATGCGCGGGGTGGGCAAGCAGAACTCTGTGATGACGACCTCCTCGGTGCTGGGCAGCTTTCACGACGACCCGACCACCCGGACCGAGTTCTTGAACCTCCTCCGGCGCTGAGGGCGCGCCCGCCGGAGCGGCATGGCCCCGCCCGCGGTGTGGGAAAGGTGGGTCCATGGACCTTGCTCATCCCGGGTCTATCTGCTCATGCGGGTTCAGAGCCGGTCCGTTATAATCCTGGGAGATATGATCCTAGGAGAGAGGAGATAAGAATGAGAACCCGGCACGCAATCTTGGCCCTGTCGTTGACCCTGACATCGCTGGCCGCAGCGCAGGCGGCGCCGAATCCCGAAGCGGATTTTCAAAACGCCCTGAACGAGGGCGCGGCTCGGATCCAGGCGGCGGCCGCCCTCGTCAGCATCGGAGAGGCCTCGAATTTTTCTTCGGCCATGGAAAGCCGGGTCCCATCGCCGACCCCGAACGATCCTCACTGGGTCGTTCAAAACCTGCAGGGCCAGAAGCAGGAGACCAAATATTGGTGCTGGGCCGCGGCCAGCCGGATCTTGATGTCCGCGGTGGTCAAAGACCTCCCGAAACAGTGCGAGATCGTGGGGCGTGAGTTAGGGATCGATTGCTGTAAATCCATTTCTTTGAAGTGTTTGGTTACAGGTGATGTTTCCGAAGCGCTCAGGAAATATGGCTACAATGCCGTGAAAGCCCAGCCCGATTTTTATAAAGCGGTCGATAGCATAAAAAAGGGGCATCCTGTCGCGATCGCTCATTACAATAGATCAGGCTCCCAGGATTTCAGTGCGCATGTGGACGTCGCCTATGCTGCCTACTTCAAGGACAATGATTATTATCTGCAGCTTTTCGACCCGTATACTGGGAATATCCTGTACTGGTCCAAGGACTATGTCAAAGGGAATCTCCAGTGGATCAATATGACGACATTGAAATAAGTGAAAATAAAAAAGCCCGCCGGAACGGTGGGCTTGCGCTTTTGATTGCGGTCGGATGAACGGGCTTCTAGTCGTGCGCCTCTTTTTCTTTCAGGGCCTTGGTGACGGCGGCCTGCAATGAATTGAATTCGACAGGCTTGTGGATGAAGGCGACCACACCCTGCTCTAGGGAGAATGTCTCGCGCAAGCCGTCCTTTGCGGTTATGACGATGACGGGGACTCCGCGCAACCGGCTGTCCTCCCGGAATTTTTGCTGCAGGGTGTAGCCGTCGCAGCCCGGCATCATCACATCCGTCAGGATGAGGTCGGGGACGGCTTCTTGCGGGTCCTGGAGGCGCTCCAGCATCGCGGCGCCGTCGCTGAACTGCGTCAATTCGTGCCCCAACGGACGCAGGATCCCGCCGAGCATGAAGAGGCAGGTCGAGTCGTCGTCAGCGATCCAGATCCGTGCCATAGCAGATCCCATTATATTAATTCTGGGTCTTCTCCGATGCCTCGACGGGGATTTTTGTATAATCCTCGCGGCGGGGCATAGCTCAATTGGCAGAGCGCCTGGTTTGGGACCAGGAGGTTCTCGGTTCAACCCCGAGTGCCCCGATGTTTTTCGTCCGGCAATCGCTGCCATCCAAGGCTCGCAGGAGGACGTGATGACGATCATCGCATTGCTGTTAGGTCTGGGTCTGGGCAATGTCTGGGCTCAGGATCCGATCACTCCTGCCCAGGCGAAGGCCCATGTCGGGCAGAAGGCGACGGTCTGCGGGACCGTGGCGAGCGCGACGTTCCTTGAGTCGGCCAAGAACTCTCCCACATTCCTGAACCTCGACGCGGCGTTCCCCAAGCAGATCTTCACGGTCGTGATCTGGGGCAAGGACCGCGCGAAGTTCGGCAAGCCCGAGGCCGATTATCTCAAGAAGAAGGTCTGCGCGACCGGGACGGTCGTGACGTTCAAGGACATCCCGCAGATCGTCGTGCAGAGCCCGGCGCAACTTGCGGCGGCTTCCGGGAGGAAAGAAGCTCCCGGCGCGTCGCCCCAGAGATCAGCCGGCGCCCCCGAGAAACACTAAGGCGGCAGTCAACGCTGCCCCGCCCGGCCGTCACTGGTGCACGAGGTGCCGGGAGGCCTTGAAGCGGATGCCGGTGCGGGGCGGCACGGACACTGGTGCGCCGGTCCTGGGGTTGCGGCCCTGCCGCGGCTGCCGGTTCCTGAGCCGGAAAGTCCCGAAGCTGGAGATGAGGACCTTTTGGTCGCGCTCCAGGCCGGCCCGGATGGCCTCGAAGGTCTTGTCCACGGCCCGGATGGCCTCCTGCTTGGTGTCGAGCACTTCAGCCACGGCGTCTATGATATCCTTCCTGTTCATGAGTGGTCTCCCGGCTCGCGCTTGCGTCGTCCGCGCGGCTCGAAAACGGCATAAAAAATATTAGCTAAGTGAGGTCAAAAGAACCTCAAAATGCGCCGGCGGGCGCGGATTTGATACCATCCCATCCGCTATGATCCGACGGACCGGCTTCGCGGCGACGGCCATCCTTCTCCGGGCGGTCTGCGCCAACGCCGCGGAGCCGGCGCAATGCCACTACACCTACAGCGTCTGGAACGTGAAGGCCAAGGCCTCGAAGGCCCATCACGCCGTGGCCAAGCCCTACGCGCAGCTCGCGGCCAAGGAGAAAGGGCCTCTCGGCTGCACTCCCTGCGAGGAAGACCAAGCCGACGTCCAGCTCTCGAACGGCCTCCAATTCCGCGCCTGCCGGCTGGTCTCGGACAGGATCCATGACGCCCTGGAGGCCGCGCTCTCCCGGGGCCAGAAAATCGTCAGCGTCGTGGGCTACCGGGCGCAGATGAGCAAAGGGCCCGCGGACCAGAGCGGCAACCGCACGGAGCTCTCCAACCATGCCTTCGGCGTCGCCGTCGACGTCAACGAGGGATACAACGGCCTCTACAACGACTGCGTCGCCTGGTCGCCCCAGTGCGTCCTGGGCAAGGGCGGCCCATACCAGCCCGGCTCCGAGCTTTCCTTGACCGAGGGCAGCCCCCTGGTCCAGGAGATGAAGAAGGTCGGCTACGACTGGGGCGGCAAGATCGCGGGCCGCCAGAAGGACTTCATGCATTTCTCCCCTTCGGGCTACTGAGGAAAAGCGGTCCCGTCGGGGCGGTCAGTAGACGTTCCTCACTCGGCCGGCAGGAGGTCCTCGATTTTTATTGTCTTCTCATGTATTGTTCCGGATTCCCAGTATGTTACTGAGGCGTAATCCTTAGCCTTGGGCAGTTTCCCGAGGAACTGCGCGCGTATGCGCCCGCCATCGGCTCCTGGGATGGAAACGGTTTCGTACATTTTATACTCGGCGGCCGCAAGCTGGGGGCTGGTCGGCGTTGCGCCGGAGGCGGGCTGTTGGTCGGCCCGTCCCGGCCACTTGGCGTGACTGGGCCGCGCCTCGATGGCGGCCTTCAACTTCAGGCCGGCCTCTGTTCCTCCCTCGGCCGGCCCGAGGTCCTCGATTTTGATTGTCTTCGCTTGATACATCCCAGACTCCAGGTATTGCACATGGACGCGGCCATTGGGCAGTTCCGCGACGATCCGCGCGTCTACGCGCTTGCCATCGGATCCCGGGATGGAAGCGATGTCGTCTATTTTGTGCCCGGCGGCCGCAAGCTTGGGGCTGGCCCCCACTTCACTGGGGGCAGACTTCTGGCCGGTCGCTGTTTCTGTCTCGGGCGGCCGGAGGTCTGGGAAATGCTGCATATCCCGCACGATCTTCTGATATTCTAAAGACTTAGTGGACAGGTCGTTCCTCAGAATCCTCAGGTTGTGAATATTGTCGCCTGGCTTTAAATCTCCTGGGCGCAACGGAATATTTAGGCTAAAATTCAGTCCATCGGATTGCACTGGAATGACTGCCTTATTCGTATCATAAAAAAATATTTCCGAAGGCTTTCCCTGTGTTGTGCTGTCGATAGCGCGATCCACCGAGTCCAGTGCATGCTTCGTCATCGTCAGGGAACGTTCAGCGAGTCCTTGCGCGGATTTGGCCTTATCCAGCATCCCTTGGCGCCAAACATCGGCATGTTCCGGGGTGTTCGCCAATGCATTTTTCCACGACGATCTTAGATTCCAGGCCTCTTTGGCCGTGGCTAACGGCTCATCTAAACCCTGCCTGGGCCCATAAGTGGAATCATTATGTTGAGGCAGGGCTTCCCCATAGGCGACTCCTCCCATCTTCGCCTTGGGATTGTTTTTTATACCGAAATGTGCAAGTTCATGAACTGTGACCTCGTTCAAGCTGGAAGGGAACTTCATTTGATATTCCGGGAGATTGATTGTGTTTGTTTTAGGATCATAAGATCCTTTGGTCACCTCATCGATTTCACCTGGATGATAAACAATTTTTCCGTCATTTTTTATTGCTAGTCTTGCGGCGATTCTCCCTAAGCCCGTGTCCTTATCTGGATTGATGCGTAAATATGAAGCGCCGTCCTTATCCTGTGCTGCTGTATAAGAGATCTTTCGGCTATCAAGATTGGCTTTAGCTGCCGATATCGCATTATCATGCGGGGTATTGCCCGCCAAGGCAGGGTCCGTTGGCGAAGATTCTCCCGGCATCTTCGGGGCGGATATGCCTTCTCCATTCGCTGGTCCATTCCCCACCTCGGTCGGCAGAGGCCCTTCGGGGGGAATACCTTCCGGCTTCGGCAATACTTTGCCAGCGGGAGGGCGTGCCCGCATCCCACGGAGGCCGAATCCTGTTCCTGCGGCGGCAAAGGCGGCTTCCGCGGCCTGAAGCCATTTGCTGTTGTCTGATTCCTTGACGGCCACGTCTTGCCGGCCGATCTGATCTTGAAGGCTTGCCAGGTCTGAATCGAGCTTGCCTATATTTTCCTTGAGTTCCTGAGCCCTCGCCACCTCCCCCTTCCGGGTCGCCTGGTCAAAGGCATCACCCAGCGCCTTCCGTTGATCGGAAGCTTCTGTCAGAAAATTTTGCAGTCTCCCCTGCTGCTCATGCAATGTCCCGGAATCTTTGAAGGCTTGGCGCGTGCCGGCCAACGATAGCCCCGTGAAAAACGCTCCGGCCCCGACCTGCGCCTGCGCGGGGACATTGGCGAGAGCGAGGCCTATGCCGGCGCCTACGACGGATGAAGGGACCTTTTGGTTTTCGTAGTACTTTCCCGCTCCCTGGAGATAGTCCCCGAGGTTGTCGGAGAGGCTTGCTCCGTTTTTCCAGCGGGCGAGGCCCAAGGCGTTAGCGTGTGCCAAGTCCATTGCCGCCCCTGCGGCGGCACCTCCCGTGACTCCGGTGGCGCTTTTATTGCCTTTTGCCAGGTAGGTCCCGATCGCCGAGGCGGAAAAAGTCGCCGCATCGCGTCCAATTCCTGCCACACCGGTTACTCCGGAGATCGCATCCATCTGAGCGTCCGTGTTGATATGACTTTCTTGCTGTACAGTGGCATTCATCCTTCCCACGTCCTGCAGGAGGGTGTTGCGTGAGGATGCGCTGATGTCAGCTTTGCCTAGAATGCCAATATAATTCCGCTGCGCCTTGAAGAATCTATCGTATGCCTTAGATTCGGACTTTTGTGAAGAGAATAAGTTCCAGATGCTCGGTTCAGGAGGCCTGGCGGCCTTAAACGTCTCGTCGAGATCTTTTCTTGCGGCCAGATAGGCAGGCGTCCCGAGGGCGCCCTTTTGATCTGCTTGCCAGCTCTTATTGAGTTCCTGATTCATCGCTTCCCGGTCTTTCTTAAAAGCCTCCAAGTAAGCGCCTTTGCCATCGCCTGCGGACTGTGCCCCGCGATACATCATGTCGGCGTAATCTCCGCGCGCCTGGGGGATGGATTTCCAGTCCTTCGAGTATTTCCCTGTGACATATTGGTCAGCTTGTGTCTTTATTTTTTCATAATGCGGGAGCGCCACGGCGGGAGAGTTTGCCGCTGCAGCGGCTGGGCCGGCAGGACCGGACTGACCGTCGGAATCAGTCGGGGCGGTTTTCGCTTGATCGCCGGGTGCTGCGTCAGTCGCGGCTTTCGGTCCTCGGTTCTCCGCGGAGGGTTCTTTCCGCCAAAGTTTATCCCACGCCAGGGAAGCGCCCTCCTTCAATGTGTCCTTCAGTGAAACTGATGATGTCTTACCGCTCTGCGTGGGAGATTCATGGGCGCCGGAAGTCGCGTAGGGAACGGGAGGTTGCGTTTGGCCGAGCCTATTGTAGGCTTCCATCAGGGTTTGCGGTGTTTTGCCCGAGCCCGGTATGGCTGGAACACCCGAACCGGCCCGAGGGAGAGATTCGGACATCTGGGTTGCGGGGTCAGACGCTGAACCGATTCCTTTGGGGTGCAGACTCGCATTGTCGTAATTGACGCTGATGTCTTTCTTGTCGCGGGTGACGGAGTGGGCGATGCTCTGAATCTTATTTACCTTGGGGATTGCTAACGGCACAATGGCTGCCGGCGGTCTTGACGCAGGTGCAGATGAGTTCGGCGCAGATGCTGGTCCCGAAGCGCTGGCCTCGTCATTATTCCCTTGCGCTCCCTCCGTCTGCTCCTGTCCCTTCTTTTTCTTTTCCGCTTCCGTTTGTTCTTGTCTCTTCTTATCCCTCTTCGCTTGCTCCATCTCCTCTTTTTTCTTCTCTACTGCCGCTGGTCCCGGATTCTTAGGCACATCATTGTTCTTCGCGGCTTCCTTCTTTTGGCCCTCTTCTTTTTTCTTATCGCCCACCGTATCTGCCGATGATCGGGAATCTGAAGATGGCGGCGTCCCAGAAGGCGCTGGATCTCCCCATGCATTAGCTGCCAAAACAGCGAGGATAGCCGCCAGATTGAGCAACTTTTTCATAAATCGTCACCCGCCTAAATGGTGCGCATGATGTGATGTTGGGAGAATAGCCCCTCACCGTGATTTTGTCAATGGAGGATGGAGAAATTAATCATTCTTTTACTGCCGATCCGGCGGATAATTCATATCTGGTAAAATTTGTCCGACGCTATTGACAGCGAGAAGGGGCCGTGCTACCCTAACCTCGGTTGCGATGCTTGTACATTCCTGGCGGTAGCATCCTAAATATGACTAACGATTCGGAGGAGGACCGTACGGGCCAGAAGCCATACACCCCCACCCTCACGGATTCTCAAATAACTGATTTTAAAGTCAGGAGAATCCCCGTCAAGCTTTCTTTCGCGCAGCGGTTCAATAAGTTCAGGGAAAAAGACCTGACGTTCATCTTGGCGGGCTTGACCGTGCTGTTCATGGCGCCTTTGGCCGAACATTTCATATTGAGCCCTGAGGCCGCGACCCCCGGTTCCTATAAACAGGGCTGGGGCATCAAATCTTCTGGCCGCCTGAGCGACGGCAGTTCTCCCTATGATCCCGGAGTCGACAGCCTAGCCCCCGGAGGCGTGGTCGGCAGCAATGCCGATCTGGCCACGGGCATCAATTCGGGCGGTGATTCTTCCCTCTTCGCAGGATCCGACCCGGCTGTGCAGTCCTCGGCCTCGGACGTCGCGCCCCAGGCCAATGAGAATACGAATGCGGATACGAAATGGAAGGATGCCGTTGCCAGCGCGGCGGCTAAGGGCGCGGCAAAGGCCATCGGGACCGTTAGGCTGCCCGTGCCCAAGCCATCTTTGGTCAAGGCAGCCATGGCGGCCGCGGCAGGAGGAGGTGGTGGCTCTTCCCAATGGTCCCCTCCCCCGATTGGCGCCACGCATGTGCCTAATGCTCCGGTTAAGCGAGATTCTTTGCCGTATGTGGTCCAGAATCCGAACTTCGCGGGGGTGGGGCCCCGAGGTCTTGCGGGGAGTGCGGAATCAGCCGATGAATTGAAGAGAGCCGCGGCCGATGCCGGCACCGCCATGAACAGAGCAAGCCCAGCCATCGGCAATGCTCAGCAGGCGGCTGCGTTCCTCGTGCCGTCGGGCCATTCCGCAGAGGCGGAGGGGATATCCAGCAACAAGGATTCCGGCAATAAGGATTCCAAATCGACGTTGCCTGTAAATCCCAAGTCGGATACCAAGACTCAGACTCCGTCTTTGGCTTCTTTAGCCGCCAAGGCGAATATGGAGCATGCCATAGATCTCGATTGGAAATTGAAGGAAAAAAAAGCCATGATGCCGCTCGAAATCGCAGAGCAAGGCATTTTGGCGGCAGTGCAGGGCCTATGTACCGGTCTCGTGAGCAGTCTTTTCGGGGTTCAACCGGGAGCTCAAAATTCCGGAGACCAACAGGCAATACCAGCGCCGTAAGCGGGCGCTGCGTTTTAGGAACCAGCTCATGGGAATTCGGGCGGCAAGATCGCGGGCCGCCAGAAGGACTTCATGCACTTCTCCCCGACGGGATATTGAACGAGCTTGCAGCCTAGCGCCGGACTGCGGCATCAGCCAAACGAAAGAGCTCCAGGGGCTGTGATTTCCCCTTCATAAGGACCGGACCGCAGGTCATGAATTCCAGACCGGGGAAACGGCTCCGGTCGATCTCCCGCAGCATGGCCTCGCTGACCAGGACTTCCGTCGAGAACTGCTTGGTCTGGCCCTCGATCCGGGAAGCGATGTTCACGGTGTCTCCCAGGACCGTATACTCCAGGCGGTTTTCGGTGCCGACGTTGCCCGCGATCAAGGTCCCGCTGTGCACGCCGACGCCGAAGGCCACCGGCTGGTATTTGCCCAAGGCGTTGAACTCCCGCAGGGCCTCGCGCATCCCCAGGGCCGCGCGCAGCGCCGCTTCCCCATGGTCTTCCACCCCGAAGACAGGGGAGAAGACCGCCATCACCGCGTCGCCCATGAACTTGTTGATCACCCCGCGGTGGGCCACGATGGGACGAGTGATGTGCGCGAAATAGTCGTTGAGGAACCGGATGAGCTCCGTGGGCGCGAGCCGCTCGCTGAGCGGAGTGAAGTTCCGGATGTCGCAGAAGAGGACCGTGGCCCGGATCTCTTCGCCGGCCAGGCTCACCTTGCCGCTCTTCATGATCTTCTCCGCGATCTCGATGGAGACGTACTTGCCGAAGGTGTCCTTGATCCGTTCCCGTTCGACCAGGCCGTCGAGCATGAGGTTGAAGTGGCCCTTGAGCTGCCCGATCTCGTCCGAATAGAGCACGGAGGTCTTGCATGTGAAGTCCCCGGCGGCCACAGCCTGCATGCGCCGCACCAAGGATCCGATGGGGTCTTCCACGTTCCATTTGTAGAACAGGATGGAGACCAGCTGGATCCCTAGCAGGAAGACGGTCATGACCGCGACCACCAGGCAGGGGATGAGGACCCGGTAATTCCGCCAGATCAATTCTCCCGCGTGCCCGTCCCGGAGCTGGGCCACGATGCCCCAGTTGAAGTAGACCGGCACGTAGAGCGCCAGCAGCAAAGGGACGATGGCCAGCGAGAACATCATGAGGGTGTAGCGCAGGGTCAGGTTGACGGATAATCCCCGCCTGATGCCATGCGGGTCATGGGCCATGAAGAACGGCCGGGCGATGTATCTCCGGATATAGAGCTGGAGCAGCTCGAGGTTGAGATAGCTCACGAACGTCCCGAACATCAACGCGGACACAGCGAAAGCCAGCTTGATGCGCAGAGACGCGGCCCCATAAAGCGACACATACGCCGCCTCCCGCACGAACCCCTGATAGCTGGCCATGGCCCAGGTCAGCACGAAGAGGAAGACCGGCAGCCCGATGATCCGTCTTTCCACCAGCGCCGGGTCGGGCTTCCGGCGGGAGAAATAATGCCGGTACAGCGGCCAGAGCCATAATAAGATCAGCCAGACGAATCCCGAGCCTTTGGTGTCCTCGTTCCCAAAGCTGAAACTCATGTCGCCCTTCTCATGCTTGGCCGGCCCAGGACCAGTGGCGCGCTTGGGGGGAGCTTGGGGAGAGACCTTCAGGGGATGGATCGCCTTGACCAACTGCTCGCCGGACGGCTCCGCGGCCCCGGGATGCCCCTGGGCCGCCTGGCTCTTCTCCCAATACTGGTCGAATTTCACGACGTCCACGAGGGAGCACTGCTCGAAGATGGAGCTCGTGAGGGCGCCCCAGGCGCAGATCATGCTGAAGAGGAAGTACAGCATGAGATGGAGCTTGCGAAAAGCGGACCAGAGGCGGGTGATCATGACGATATCCTAGCTAAAAGGGGGGAGGCAGGTCCGTCGGGGCAGCCAAGCCGTACTTCCCCTCGGTACGCTCCTGCCGCCGTGCCTTCCGCCGTCGGATGCGTTCCATTTCCTTCAGTCGTTCCGAAGTCTCCGGTGAAACCTTCATCTCCACCTGGTCCACGAGTTCGCGCAAGGCCAGGAAGCGGTTGAGCGTGCGCCGGCGCTCGCGCTGGCAGCGCACGCGGATACCCAGGGGGGGATAGGTGAGCTGGACGCAGTTGGCGGTCTTGTTGATCTTCTGGCCGCCCTTGCCGCCGCCGCGGATGAACGACTCCTCGATGAGGCGCACGTCGATGCCGAGGCGGGCGATGCGTGATTTGAGGTCGGCGAGCTTGGCGGGGGAGACGTCGAAAGCCTCGTTTAGATTCACGGCGCTGGCCACCCTGACGGAACCGTCGCCCCCTCATAGGGGGCGACGGTGGCGCCCGGCCGAAGGCCGGGCGCTCGGGCTATTCTTCCTGCCCCTCCAGGTCCACCTTGGGATGGACCTCATGGGACCAGAAGATGGCCCGGATGAACTCGCGGTTGAGGCGCGCGATGTTCGTGAGCTTGATCTCCTTGGGGCAGACCGCCTCGCATTCGCCTTCGTTGGAGCAGTTGCCGAAGCCCTCCGAGTCCATTTGCTTCTGCATGGCCAGGACCCGGCGGTCGCGCTCGGGCTGGCCCTGCGGCAGCAGGGCGAACTGGGAGACCTTGGCTGAGACGAAGAGCATGGCCGAGGCGTTGGGGCAGGACGCCACGCAGGCGCCGCAGCCGATGCAGGCCGCCGCGTCCATGGCCTTCTCCGTTTTGTCCTTGGGGATGAGGATGGCGTTGGCCTCGCCGGCTCCGCCCGTGTTGACCGAGACGAAGCCGCCGGCGGCCATGACGCGGTCCAGGGCCGAGCGGTCCACCACCAGGTCCTTGACGACCGGGAAGGCCCGGGCGCGGAAGGGTTCCAGGGTGATGGTGTCGCCGTCCTTGTAGGTGCGCATGTGCAGCTGGCAGCCCGTGGCGGCCTGGTCCGGGCCGTGGGGCTGGCCGTTGACGGTCAGGCAGCAGGTGCCGCAGATGCCCTCGCGGCAGTCGTAGTCGAAGGCGATGGCTTCTTCTCCCTTGGCCACGAGACCCTCGTTGACCACGTCGAGGGCCTCGAAGAACGACATGTCCGGCGTGCAGCCCTTGGCCTCGTAGGTGACGAAGCGTCCGGGCTCATCCGGCCCTTTCTGGCGCCAGACCTTTAAGGTCACATCCATTTCGGAACTCTTCATGGTGGTGGTCTCTTGAGTGGTCATGCGTAGTTCCTCTGGGACGGTACGATGTCCTTGAATTCGAGCTTCTCCCGGTTCTGGACCGGGGCCTGGCCCTCGCCCGCGTACTCCCAGACCGCGGCGTGGCTGAAGTTGGCGTCGTCGCGCTTGGCCTCTCCCTCCGGGGTCTGCGACTCCTCCCGGAAGTGCCCGCCGCAGGACTCGCGGCGCTCCAAAGCGTCGCGCACCAGGAGCTCCGAGAACTCCAGGTAGTCCGCCACCCGGGAGGCCCGCTCCAGGGTCTGGTTGAACTCCGCTCCCGAGCCGGTCACGATGACGTTCTTCCAGAACTCCTCGCGGATGGCCGGGATCTTGGCCAGGGCTTCCTTCAATCCCTTCTCGTTGCGGCCCATGCCGCAGTCGTTCCACATGAGCTTGCCCAGCTCCTTGTGGAAGCTGACCGCCGTGCGCTTGCCTCGGATGGAGAGCAGCTTCTGGACGCGCCCTTCGGCGGCCCGCTCCGCATCCCGGAAGGCCTGGTGGCCCGTATCCACCTTGGGCAGCTTGGCCGAGCCGAAGAATCCGCCCAGGGTGTAGGGGATGATGAAGTAGCCGTCGGCCAGGCCCTGCATCAGAGCCGACGCTCCCAACCGGTTGGCCCCGTGGTCGGAGAAGTTGGCTTCGCCCATGCAGAACAGCCCCGGGATGGTGGTCATGAGGTTGTAGTCCACCCACAGCCCGCCCATGGTGTAGTGCACGGCCGGGTAGATGCGCATGGGCGCCCGGTAGGGGTCCTCGGCGGTGAGGTGGGCGTACATGTCGAAGAGGTTGCCGTACTTCTCCGCGATCTTGGGCTGCCCCTGACGCTTGATGGCGTCGGCGAAGTCCAGATACACCGCCAGGCCCGTGCGGCCCACGCCGCGGCCGTCGTCGATCATCTGCTTGGCCGCGCGCGAGGCCACGTCCCTGGGCACCAGGTTGCCGAAGGTCGGGTACTTGCGCTCCAGGTAGTAGTCGCGTTCCGCCTCGGGGATCTGGCCGGGGGCCCGGTCGTCGCCCTTCTTCTTGGGCACCCAGACCCGGCCGTCGTTGCGCAGGCTTTCGCTCATGAGCGTGAGCTTGGACTGGTGCTCGCCGGACTGGGGGATGCAGGTCGGGTGGATCTGCGTGAAGCACGGGTTGGCGAAGCCCGCGCCCTTCTTGTACGCGCTCCAGGCCGCGCCCACGTTGCAGGAGTTGGCGTTGGTGGAGAGGTAGAAGGTGTTGCCGTAGCCGCCGGTGGCCAGGAGCACCGCGTGGCCGGCATGGGACTCGAGCTTGCCGGTGACGAGGTTGCGCACCACGACGCCGCGCGCCACGCCGTCGACGACGACCAGCTCCACCATCTCGCGCCGCGGGAACATCTTGACCTGGCCTTTGCCGACCTGACGCATCAGGGCGCTGTAGGCGCCCAGCAGCAGCTGCTGGCCGGTCTGGCCGCGCGCGAAGAAGGTGCGCGAGACCTGGGCCCCGCCGAAGGAGCGGTTGTCCAAGGACCCGCCGTAATCGCGCGCGAAGGGCACGCCCTGGGCCACGCATTGGTCGATGATGGAGTTGGAGACCTGGGCCAGCCGGTAGACATTGGCCTCGCGGGCGCGGTAGTCGCCGCCCTTGACCGTGTCGTAGAAGAGCCGCCAGACGGAGTCTCCGTCGTTGGGGTAGTTCTTGGCCGCGTTGATGCCGCCCTGGGCCGCGATGGAGTGGGCCCGGCGCGGGCTATCCTGGATGCAGAAGACCTTGACGTTATAGCCCATCTCGGCCAATGAGGCCGCGGCCGAGGCCCCGGCCAGGCCGGTGCCGACGACGAGCACGTCGAACTTGCGCTTGTTGGCGGGGTTGACGAGCTTGAGGTCGAAGCGGTACTTGTCCCACTTGTCTTTGATGGGTCCGTCGGGGATCTTGGCGTCGAGTTTGAGGCTCATCGTGCACCTCCCAGGAAGCAGGCCCAGATCGGTATGGCGGCGAAGGCCCCCGCGACCGCGATCGCGAAGAGCAGGCCGACGGCCTTGATGAGCGGGGTGTACTTGGGATGGTTGACGCCCAGGGTCTGGAAGGCGCTCTCGAAGCCGTGGCTCAGGTGCAGGCCCAGCCCCGCCAGGGCCAGGACGTAGCAGGACGCGATCCAGGGGTTCTGGAAGAAGCCCATGACGCGCTCGAAGAGCATCGCGTCGTCCTTGATCGCGCTGCCGACGCCGTACTTGAACATGGCGACGTGGACGACCAGGAAGCCGAGCACGATGAAGGCCGTGTAGATCATGGTGCGCGAGCCGATGGTGCGGCCGCCCTTGGACACGACCATCTCGTAGGCCACGGGCCGCGCCTGCCAGTTCTGCCAGCGCGCGTAGAGGGTCACGATGGCGTGGAGCAGGAACAGCGCCAGGAGCCCGAGCTCCGCCAGGGGCGTCAGCGGGTTCTTCTGCAGAAAATGGGCATAGGCGTTGAACGGGGCCATGCCCAGGAACAGGATCAGGTTGCCGCACAGGTGCGGGACCAGGAACCCGCAAAGGAAAAGGCCGGCCAGCCCGACCGTGACCTTCTTGCCTATGGACGAGTTGAGGAAGTCGAAGAGCCAGCGCATCGCGTTTCGTTCTCCTTTCCGCTAGGACAGCGGTTTTGGAATTCTATAATTATTAGAAACTCTTATACAATGCTCCGGCATGGCAAAAAGTCCAGCATCAGAAGAAGAGAAAATTGCTACCATCCATTCGTCCTCCATGGGGATCTGATGGCTCAATCACAAGGCGCGCCCATATCCTTCCTCGGCAAGTTCCTGGTCCTTAAAGGCGCGGTCCGCGAGCTGTGGATCATCTTCGGCGCCAAGGTCCTGGCCATACTCGCCTACGGCATCATGAACTCCACCTTGGTGCTGTGGCTCTCCTCGGACCTGGGCTATTCCGATACCCTGGCTGGCAACATCGTCAGCTATTGGTCCATGGCGATGACATTCTGCACCATCCTGGTGGGCTCGTTGGTCGATGCGATCGGCCTGCGCAAGGCCTTCCTGCTAGGATTCGTCGTCTGCATCTTCTCGCGTGCCACGATGACCTTCATGCCGGGCCGATATGTGGTCCTGATCGTCGGCCTGCTGCCCCTGGCCCTGGGCGAGGCGCTCATGACTCCCGTGATGGTCGCCGCGGTGAGGCGCTACTCCACCACCGCCCAGCGCTCCATCTCCTTCTCCATCTTCTACGCCATGATGAACGTAGGCTTCCTGATCAGCAGCTACACCTTCGATTACCTGCGCAAGGGCCTGGGTGAATACGGGACCTACGTGGTCCCTGTCCTGGGCGTGCACCTGAGCACCTACCGGACGCTGTTCCTGATCAGTTTCGTGATGACCATCCCCAACCTGATCATCATGTACTTCGGCCTGCGCGACGGCGTGGAGGCGACCGACGAGGGGGTCAGGATCACTCCGGACAGGCCGCGCTACCCGGCCGAGAACGTGTTCAAGGCTCTCGGATTGACGGCCCGCGACGCTTTCCGCGACACGATACGCATCTTCGGCGGGCTCTGGAAACAGCCCGCCTTCTACCAGTTCCTGGCCTTCATCTCGTTGATCGTGGCCGTGCGGCTGGTCCTGATGCACATGTACTATACCTATCCAAAGTTCGGCATACGCGAACTGGGCCCCGGCGCGCCCATCGGCCGGCTGTGGGCGCTCAACTCCATCGTGGTCATCATTTTGGTCCCCATCGTGGGCGCGCTGACCCAGAAGATCTCCGCCTACAAGATGGTGCTCTTCGGTACGGCGCTGACTGCGGCCTCGGTATTCCTCATGGCCATGCCCCCGGTCTGGTGGCAGCCCTTGGCCGACGGCCTGCCCGGGCGCCTTATCGCGCAGAGTTGGCTGGGCGTGCAGGGAGCGGTCAACCCCTACTACGTGATGATCTTCGTTTACGTGGTCATCTACTCGGTGGGCGAGGTGTTCTGGACCCCGCGGCTCTACGAGTACACGGCGGCCATCGCGCCCAAGGGCCAGGAGGCCTCGTATATGTCCTTATCGTTCCTCCCATTTTTCTTGGCCAAGTTCTTCGTGGGCACCCTCTCAGGTCTGCTTCTCACCCGCTATTGCCCAGCCGTCGGGGACCGCCATTCCGAGACCATGTGGCTCATCATCGCGCTCATGGCCGCGGTCACGCCCGTGGGCTTGGTCGTCTTGCGCCGTTTCATCCAGGTCCAGGAAGCTGGCCGTGCGTAATAGGCCGGCCGTCATCAAGGGCCTGCGCAAGCTCTATCCGGACGCGCACTGCGAGCTGGACCATAAAACGCCTCTGGAGCTTCTGGTCGCCACCATCCTCTCCGCGCAGTGCACGGACAAGCGGGTCAACCTGGTGACCAAGGCGCTTTTCAGGACTTATCGCACGGCCCAGGACTACGCCAAGGCCGACCCAGACGAGCTCGAAGGTCTCATCCGCTCCACGGGATTCTTCCGCTCCAAGGCCAAGTCCATCCAGGAGACGGCGAAGGTCCTCGTCGCCAAGCACGGCGGCCAGGTCCCTGACACCATGGAGGAGCTGCTGCAGCTGCGCGGCGTGGCGCGCAAGACGGCCAACGTGATCCTGGGCACGGCCTACGGGCGGGCCTGCGGCATCGTGGTGGACACGCACATGAAGCGCTTGGCCTATCGGCTGGGTCTGACGGATGAGACCAAGCCGGAGAAGGTCGAGCTGGATCTCATGAAGCTGGTGCCGAAGAAGGATTGGATCTTCTTCAGCCAGGGCATGGTCTGGCACGGCCGTCGGGTGTGCTTCGCGCGCAATCCGGACTGTCCGGGCTGCGCTTTGAACAAGGTCTGCCCCAAACGGGGCGTCTGACGGAGGGATCATGTCGACTGGACCGCTCTACATGCCGGAGGACCGCATCCCGTTGGCTCGTCTGGTCCCGATGGGACTGCAGCACGTGGTGGCGATGTTCGGAGCCACGGTGCTGGCGCCGATCATCATGGGGTTCAACCCGCAGGTGGCGCTCTTCTTCTCGGGCGTCGGCACTCTGATCTTCGTGTTCACGACTCGCTTCAAGGTCCCGAGCTACCTGGGCTCCTCCTTCGCCTTCATCGGGCCCGTTTTGGCCGTCACAGGAGGCCGGGCGGAGAACATCCCGCTGGCCCTGTGCGGCATCGCCGGCGCGGCGGTCCTCTACGGCTTGGCCGCGGGGGCCACGCTGAAGTGGGGCTCGGGCTGGGTGGACCGGCTGATGCCGCCGGTGGTGACGGGCACGGTGGTGGCGATCATCGGCCTTAATCTCGCCTCGTCCGCGGTGGCCAACTCCCTCAACGAGAGCTTCGCCATCCGCAACGCCGATGACTGGGCCCACCTCGCGATCGCCGGCGCGACTTTCCTGACCGCGGCCTTGGTCTCCGTGTATCTGCGGGGCTTCATCCGGCTTCTGCCCATCCTGACCGGGGTGGTCGTGGGCTATGGCCTGACCGCCGGCATGGGCCGGCTGGACCCGGCGGCCTTGGCCGCCATCCATAACGCCTCCTGGATCGGTCTGCCGCCGTTCCAGACTCCGGTCTGGAGCTGGAACGCGGTCTTGGTCATAGCGCCCATCTTCGTCGTGCTGGTGGCGGAGAACAAGGGGCATATCGCGGCGATCTCGACGTGCATCGACCGGGACTTGAGCCCGCATCTGGGACGGGCTTATCTGGGCGACGCTTTGGCGAGCTTCGTGTCCGCCCTGGGCGGGGGGACTCCGCAGACGACGTACGCGGAGAACATGGGCGTGATGGCGATCACGCGGGTGTTCAGCGTGTATAACTTCATCATGGCGGCATGCATCGCGATGATCCTGGGGATCAGCCCGAAGTTCGGCGCGGTGATCCAGTCGATCCCGGCCCCGGTGCTGGGCGGGGTGACCTTGGTGCTCTACGGCCTGATCACGATCATGGGCGCCAAGATCTGGGTGGATGCGAAGGTGGATTTCTGCCGGCAGAAGAACCTCATCGTGGCGGGCTCCTCGATCATCGTGGCCACGGGGCTGGGGATCAAGGGCTTCTCCGTGGGGGGGCTCAACATCGCGGGCATCGCCTTCGGGACGGTGCTGGCCTTGGCCCTCAACTGGCTGATGTCCTGGGGCGAGCCGGAGGCGGCTGCGGGCTGCACCCCTTGCGAGCATGCGGCCGGGGTGGAGGATTCCTCACCGGTCTGATCCGGCGCTGGACGGCCTACGCCGGCGGGTTATTTCTTGAGGAAGAGGAGGACCGCAGCGGCGGCCGCCAGGATCGAGACCACGGCGGGCGCCCAGGCGGCAAGCGTCCGGCGTCGCGCCGGGAGGACGACGACGGCGGCCGCCATCTGAGCCGTGTGCGTCAGGCTGAGGGCGTGAGGTAGGCGTATCGGACCGTCGGCGGACCTCCGCTGGAAGAAGGTCCGTCCCGTCTCTTCCCGGACGACCTCGATGCGGCCGAAGGGTTCGGCGCTCAAGAGCGGGTCGCATTTGCGCAGCGCTTCCTTGGCGGCCCAACGGGCGGCCAGGTGCATGCGGGGGTTGTCCTGGGCCGAGCAATAGGCGCGCTCCGCCTCGGTGAAGTTCAGGACGTAGAAATCATGCGTCCGGTAGTCCGGCGCCTCCGGCAGCGATTCCACCAGCTCCAGGTCGATGCCGCAGGAGAGGCCTGCGGCATCGACCTGGAGCTGGTGGAATCGCTGCCGGAGGCGCCGGACTACCGGACGCATGATTTC
>Ga0118677_10001970_pt1 | contig 42386 bp, 36 predicted proteins | sample AliMusrvi5mmetaG_FD_86154 | JGI IMG/M metagenome (GOLD analysis project Ga0118677, IMG submission 86154)
CGATTGAAGCCAGACTGGAACGTAACCCAATCCTACCCAAATGGGACATCTTGATTCGACCCATCTAATGGGTAAATTAATTTCCGGAAATCACCTTAGAAGTTAAAGTCGCCGCAGTAACAACCACAGGCGTTACCGATTTTTGCGCCCCGGTATCAAAGTTAATCAACTAACGGCGTTAAACGCTTAAACTGATAATCTGACAGGCATTCCACTTATGAAGAACACCTGCCAGATTAAGTTTTAGGCAAATAATAAAACCTAAACGCCACGTAAAGATACCTTAACAACCATTTTTAATATTAAAACCCCTGGTATTGATATCTAAACCGGGCTTATTGATATCTAAACCGGACTTATTGATATCTAAACCGGACTTATTGATATCTAAACCGGACTTATTGATATCTAAACCGAGCTTATTGATATCTAAACCGGGCTTATTGGTATCTAAACCGGACTTATTGATATCTAAACCGGGCTTATTAATATCTAAACTGGACTTATTGATATCTAAACCGGGCTTATTGATATCTAAACCGGGCTTATTGATATCTAAACCGGGCTTATTGATATCTAAACTGGACTTATTGATATCTAAACTGGACTTATTGATAGCTAAACCGGGCTTATTGATATCTAAACCCTCCCTATTGACGTTAAAGCCCCCCGTCTTAGTATCCAAAACTACCCTATTAATGCCTTAGTCGGTGCTTTTAACTCACATTCAGCACCTCTACTACTCGGAATGAACGAAATCGGAATGAACGAAAATTGAAACTCAAAATTTCAATAGGTGGCCTTAGAAATCCTATAAAATGTACTATTATCTTCGTATTAATGAATCTCTCAATATGTTTAATCTTATAACTGCTGTAAATGGAAAACTTGATGTCCCTTTAATCCGAGAGTGGGTTGTACAGCTTTATAAAACTGCTTTTTTATGATGACTTTAGGTAAGCTGTTAGATGAGCAGTTAAGTGATTTCTACCAGCAAGCGTGTGAAATTGAATTACAGGCGTTTAAGCCAGGTAACGTCAGTGTGTATGCAGACGGTCATGATATGACGGTGGCTGATTTTAGAATCAGTGCCAAAGTGAGTGCTGAGCCTTTGTGCCATTCTGCGTATTCGTTAGGTGAAAAAATTTATTATGCCGTTAAGGCAACCCGAGCAGCGGTGGGGTGTAACACCAATTTAGGAATTATTTTGTTATGTGCGCCATTAATTCAGGCTATGCAAAATAGAGCATCCGATGCTTCTTTAAGGCAGGCTTTAACCGTTGTTTTGGAAACAACGACTCAGGAAGATGCGGCATGGGTATATAAAGCCATTTCCTTGGCATCACCGGGTGGTTTAGGCAGTGCTGACCAACAAGATGTAGCAGAAAAGCCGACGGTAAACTTAACAGAGGCCATGGTTTTAGCCAGTTCAAAGGATAGAATAGCCTTACAGTATACAAGTTATTATCAAGATATCTTTGATTTTGGTTTAGCGATATACTACAATGCAATGAGGGAATGGGGTAAGCAGGATTGGGCGGCGCTGTTTGTTTATGCTAGCTTGCTAAGCCGTTTTCCAGATAGCCACATTGAAAGAAAACAGGGCAGCAAGTATACACCAGAAATTACCACAATGATGGCTGCTCTTTTACATCAGTTATCTTTAGTTGCAATGCCTGAGCAAGCGTTACCATTGTTGTACACATTGGATCAATCGCTTAAGGCTAGGGGCTTAAACCCAGGCACTATGGCGGATTTAACTGTGGCAACGGTATTTACAGTATTTTTAGAAGATATTATTCAAATTAAGTCTTCGTAATAAAAATCTTCCGATGTAATTGTCGGTAGTACTTAAAAACTCGATAGCATTAACTCGAATTTTTTCATTTTTCTCAATTAGGAACTTTAAACATGGCAAAAATTAACAACTTGCGCGTAGGCGAATCTTTAGTAGGCGAAGGCAACGAAATCGCTCACATCGATTTAATCATTGGGCCACGTGGTTCAGCCGCTGAAACTGCGTTCGCAACTGCTTTAACTAACAACAAAGACGGTTTCTCAACTTTATTAGCCGTTGTTGCTCCTAACTTATTAGTTAAACCAGCTACAATCTTATTCAACAAAGTAACTATCAAAGGTGCTAAACAAGCTGTTCAAATGTTTGGCCCAGCGCAACGTGCAGTTGCTATGGCTGTTGCTGATTCAGTTGAAGACGGCACTATCCCAGCTGATGAAGCGGATGATTTATTCATCTCTGTGGGTGTTTTCATTCACTGGCAAGCTGAAGACGATGCATTAATCGAAAAATTCAACTACCAAGCAACTAGAGAAGCTTTACAACGTGCTGTAGCAGGTTTACCAACTGTTGCTGAAGTTTTAGCGGCTAAATCGACTGCTAAACATCCGTTTGCTGTTAACAACGAATGAGTTGTTAACAAGATGTGTATAGCACATCTTGTATCGGCTGTTAAAAATACCTCAGCTTGCTGAGGTATTTTTTTGTCTACAGACTTTCAATAGCATCCCTATTAATCTCGCATGAATGTAAGGCGCTGGCAACCAGTGCGTATTGAACACCTATCTGTTTTAATGCTAATAAATCCTTAATATCTCTAATACCACCCGCAGCAATAAAGTTTTTATGTGGGTATTTATCATAATAGTCTTGGAGCTTTATTAAATCGGGGCCTTGATGACTACCTACTCGATTTAGGGTCATGATGATAATCGATTCAGGCCATAGATCGGGTTTAAAGAAAAGATTTTTTGCACCTAAAGCTTCGGAATCAGAATAATCAAGAGATAGAATAAAGTGCTTATTGAAAGCTTCAATTTCCAAAATATCTTCCTCGCCGTAACACTCACTGCCTAATACGGGAAAATAATTTTTTGGATAGTGTGTCCTGCGTTGAAAACCCTTATCTACCCAAAATTGTAGGTGTGGAAAAGAAGTCAATACGTCTTTAATTAAGGCGTCATGATTACCCTGTAAAGTGATGGCGTTTAAATCGGCAACATAAAAGGTATCAAAATCATAAATAAGCAGAAATGCTTTAATTACCTCGTAAATATCTGAGGATTGGCACAGTGGGCTATTAATAGGTTGGTAATGATCACGCTGACCTTGCCTGGCATGGACTACAACCCCCTCTTTTAAATCAATGACGGGAATAATTTTCATCGTTAAAGCTGGATTTAATATTCTAATGTTAGAATGTGGTAATGAGAATTTTAGTATTTGAGTATATCACTGGTGGTGGCTTTAATAATCAAGAACTTCCTACTTCTTTAGCAAGTGAAGGGCTATTGATGTTACAAGCATTGCTGGATGATTTAAGAGAGTTAATGATTTGTAGGCGTGAGCAGCCTATATCTGTTTGGGTTATGATGGATGAGCGGCTTAAAGACAGGATTAACCCACAAGGATTTGAACAGTGCATTATTACCCAAGCTCAAAATACTGATGATGAATTTGTTCGATTGATGCTGCAGTGTGATGCGGTGTGGCCAATTGCGCCTGAATCGGAGGGTATTTTACAAGACCTTTGTGCGACTGTTGAAGCGACTGGTAGGAGATTGTTAACGTCTCCTGCGCGTGCAGTTCAGATTGCCGGAAATAAACTTAATACTTATCAACTGCTTATGCAACATGGCATTGCTACTGTGCCAACACAAAGGTATAGCGATTTTGAATGGGACGGGTGTTTGCAATGGATAGTTAAGCCGATTGATGGGGTGGGTTGTGGAGACAGTTATATTGTGTCTGAACCAGAAGATTTTAAGCTGATGTCTTCAAGAACGGGTACTTATATTATTCAGCCCCATCTGCAAGGTAAAAAAACCAGTCTATCCTGTATTTTTAAAGCGGGTAAGGGATGGTTACTGTGTGTCAATAGCCAGCATTTTGAAATTATCAATCAGCAATATCGTTTAGTTAACATAATCGTTAATTATGATATAAAGTCAGAAATCTATTATTCTTTACTTGATAAAATTGCAGAAGCCATTCCTGAATTATGGGGTTATGTGGGTATTGATTTAATAGAAACTACAGAACAAATTTTGGTGTTGGAAATAAATCCTCGTTTGACGACTTCTTTTGCAGGTATTAAGTCCGCATTAGGTATCAATGTTGCCGATAATATACTGCGATTATTAAAAGATGAGCCAGCCATTCAGTTCGTTTGTAACCAGCCTATAACTATTGCGGTGAAGTATGATGAAGCAAATTAACACAATAGGTTGGGACATAGGTGGCGCTCATGTGAAGGCGGCTGTGCTTAATTCTGAGGCTGAGGTGGTTGCTGTTTATCAAGAGCCATGCCCCTTATGGAAGGGCTTGGAGCAGTTGCGAATAGCGGTACATAACATCCAGCAAAAAGTGGCTGTATTGGATTATTATCATGCAATCACTATGACGGGGGAATTGGTTGATTTTTTTGAAGATCGAAATGACGGTGTAAAGCAAATTAGTGCGACTATGCTGACCTTATTATCTCCGAGACGCTGTTTATTCTATGCAGGTGCAACTGGCTTTTTAGAGAGTAATCAAATTGATGCAACACATTATCAAGCGATTGCATCGGCTAATTGGTTAGCCAGTGCTTCTGTTGCGGCTAAAAAAAGGTGTGGTGGTCTGTTTGTTGATATAGGTAGCACGACTACCGACATTCTTTTGTTCCAACAAGGTCGGGTTCAAGCTCAGGGATATACGGATTATCAGCGCTTAATATCCCAAGAACTGATCTATACCGGGATTATTAGAACAGCGGTCATGGCGGTTGCTCAGACAGCAGTCGATCAAAATCAGGTCATTGGCATCATGGCAGAGTATTTTGCAACGATGGCTGATGTTTATCGGGTCACTGAAGAGCTGGATGAGAGGCATGATCAAACAGAGTCGGCTGATGGTGCTGAGAAAACCACCATAGCCAGTGCCAGGCGCTTATCACGCATGATAGGGAGTGACTTTTATCCTGAAGAATTGCCACGCTGGCGGCAGTTTGCGGAAAATATTCGTGCGCAGCAATTACAAAAAATTCAACAGGCTTGTGAACTCAAACTTCAGACTGTTGATTGTTCTAAACCTCATTCTGTTATAGGCGCCGGTGTTGGGCGCTTTTTAGTGAAACAAATGGCTCAAAACCTAGGCTGTGATTATATTGATTTTTCTGAGTTGATGCAACAGGCAACTAAGCCAATCGGTCTAGCGGTTGCGGATTGCGCACCCGCTGTTGCCGTTGCTTGGCTGTCTAGAGAAATCATGGCGACTGATGACACCTTTTAAGCTGTTTTCTGATGAATATGCCTGATAACTTAATTGAGCCTGTTAGTTCTGAAAAAGAAGAGGCTAAACCCAAACCTAAGCGAAAACCAAGGCAAAAGAAAGTGGTTGCTGCTATTAGTCCAGACGCCCCCTTCCCTCCGAAGCCAGTTCGACCTCGGAAATCAACCAAAAAAAAGCCGTCGGTACTACCGGTTGTCAGTATTAAGCACCGGGTTCTATCGAGTAGCTTAGAAATTCTCGGATTATCGATTGCCGCCGTGGCAACTATTATGGTGCTTTTGGGTTATTCGGCAAAGTTGTTTTCAGGTACACACTTTTTAACCAGTTTATTACCTTTTGCCGTTGGCATATTAGCGTTGATTATTGCCACAACGGGATTCTTAATGGCTTGGTGGAAGTCACGAAAATGGCTTAAGTCCAAGTATTTGTTTTTACCAGCGCTAGTGTCGGTCAGTTTAGCGGTGATCATTGGTTTGATTTCAATGCAAGATCAATTTGCCTTGGCTCGAGGACATTTTCGTACGTTGTTGGGCGGTAGGCAAGAAGCGGGAAGAGTGACACTTTCGCATCAGGTTTATGCGGCTTATCGTCGTTATGATCAGGAACAGTTACAAAAAATTCTTAAGCGTGCCGAAGTTTATAAAGCGACGATTAAAGAAGCGGCTGAAGAATTTGAAATTGACCCTAATATTTTGCAAGGGGTTGCGGCGACAGAGTCATCTTTTTTGCCCCGCGATAGTGCTGATGGTGGTCGAGGTTTATTTCAAATAACTCAAGTTCCTAAAGAGGTGATAGCAAGGGCCGGTAAGAAATTGGCAGAGCATCAGCTTTCCCTGGAAAACCCACGGCATAATGCTTTTTTAGCAGCAGCCACTTTAAAATACTATCTGGAGCAAATGCATAATGATTTGTTTTTAGGTTTATTAGCTTACAACATAGGCCCTTCCAATGGAGGGCTGCGCTTTATTATGCAGCAATATGGGGCGAATGATTTTTTTACTATTCAGCCTTATTTACAACAGTTACCTCGCGATTATCCCATTCGTGTTTTATCTTATGCCCTTGCTTTTAGACTCTGGCAAAAAGACGGTGCTTTACTCGCTTACGAGGAAGGAAAAAATGCTCAACATATCCAGAGTATTGGAATACCTGGATTGTTAATGGATTTTTGATGGCGGATAAGAGCAAGAGATTCGACTCCGACGTGCATTTACTATCAAGACTAAATTTTATTTTAAACAACAAATTTAAAGCGTATTAGACTTCGTGCTTATTAAAAATAGCTTATTTTGAGAATGAAAACAAAGCTCAGTGAATTTAAAGCCGGGTATTTTTGCTTGTTATGGGTGCCCTTTACATTTGAAGCCTACCTATTAACCTTGCGTATTAGATGCTGTACACAGCGTCTGTTATTGATTTAGCACCGTGTTACAGAGTGCAGGTAACTCTAGGGGTTTAGGTGCCGCTTGAGGTTTGCTGGGGTGCTTGGCTTCTTCTGAAAACCACCAGGCCAGTCCTGCATCACAACCGTTACCCGCAGGTAATGGCTCTTGTCCTTGGCAAAACTTATTACCACTTGGGCATTTTAAGCGCACGTGAAAGTGATCCTCATGTTGCCACCACGGGCGAACTTTTCTTAACCAGTCTTTGTTTGCAGACTGCGTACAGAGTTCACGTTTGATACTGGGGTTAACGAAGATGCGATCAACATCAGGCTGTGCTGCGGCCATTTCAAGAATCTTTTCATTTGACGTAGACCACTTTGTGTAATCAATGGTGTCTGATTGGGCTATCAACATGGACGGCGCACCCAATGTTTCACGTTCATTGACTGACAGGCGAGTGTTGGCGGCTTTCTTTGATAATAAAAACCAAATATCGACATCAAGTCCTGTTTGATGGCTGCGGTGTCCACTTAAGGTTGGGCCGCCTCGGGGCTGTCCTAAGTCACCAATCAGTAATGAGCCCAAGTGTGCATTTTCGGTATTTTGGCCTAGTTTCTCGATAAACTGTCTTAAATTGGGATGACCAAAAAAGCGCTTCCTCGATAAGCGCATGACTTGATAGCCGGCGCCATCAAGAGGTAAAGAGACCGCTCCACTAATACAGCCGGCATTATAGTTGCCTATGCTCTGTGCGGTTGTGTCGTAAGTTGGTTGAGTGACCTTTGCCCATTGTTGAGCAATAGGTGTTGCCAAGCATTCTGGCGATAGGGCGAATAAAAAGATAGCAACCCAAAGGGATAATTTAATTTTTAGCATATAAGCTCCGGATAGCGTTGGCGGCATACAATCAATGCACTGTACTCACAGATGCAATTTTCTTCTGCGCATAAAAAAGCCCACATTACATGGGCTCCGTCCTGTTTTTTATTATTATAGCGGACGACTGCGGGTGTTCTGCAGTTTAAATTGAGTAGCGATTATTAATGTTGTTTTTCCAGAATATCTGGCCGCTTTCCTCCTCTTCCCCCTCCAAAAAGACCAAGAAACTCTGCAATCTAAGTGCTTCTCTTAAGGTGTGCGTATTGTAATCTTAATAATAGGGGTTGTCTACAAAAAGTGCGACATTTTGTCACACCTATTCAGCTGAGCTACGGGCGCCTGATGTCACCCGGTTATAACCTAATCGCAAGGCGATTACGATAACAACATTGATTTAAGGTTAGCTAAGTTAGCTTTACCTCGTTCCTTGATAACTTCTGGGGCAAGTTGTTTTTTATTGATCCATTCTAAATCATCCACCGGTAGCTCACTTAAAAAGCGGCTAGGCTCGCTTTCACTGACTTCTCCATAACGTTTGCGATGAGTGCAATAGCTAAACGTACACGTTTTTTGCGCTCTCGTAATGCCTACATAAGCCAGGCGCCGTTCTTCTTCAATATTATTACTATCAATGCTGCTTTGATGGGGCAGAATATTTTCTTCTATTCCAATCAGAAATACGTGCGGAAACTCCAAGCCTTTAGCAGCATGTAAGGTCATTAAGCTGACCTGATCACTCACTTCGGCTTCTTGATTACGTTCCATAATATCCATGAGCATAATCTTGGCCACAATTTCTGCTAAGGGTGCTTTCGATGAGTTTCCATCTTCAGAAGGACTGTTCTTTTCAGCGATACGCTTAAGCCATTCAATGAGTTCATAGACATTCTTGATTTTACGGTCGGCAGACTCCTTGCTTTTGCTTTCTTCCTTTAAAAATTGCTCATAACCCATTTGTTGAATAAATTGCTCAATCACAGCGAACATATCCCCCTGATCAATACGTCTAGCGGTATCAAGCACCCAGTCATGAAATTTTTGTAATCGGTGCATAGATTTTTCAGATAAGCGTTGAGTTAAACCCAGTTCGGTACTCGCTGCAAATAAACTGATGTGACGTTCATTCGCATAGCCTCCCAGTTTTTCCAGCGTGGTAGGGCCTATTTCGCGGCGGGGTGTATTAATAATACGTAAGAAAGCGGCATCATCATCAGGGTTAACAAATAAACGCAGATAGCCGAGAATGTCCTTAATTTCTGAATAAGAAAAAAACGAGGTGCTACCGCTGATCAAATACGGGATGTTATTTTCTCTAAGTCCTTGTTCAAATAACCGGGACTGATGGTTGCCACGATATAAGATTGCGTAATCCTGATACCGACCCCCGTTCTTAAATTTGTGATGGATAATTTCTGAAACAATCTGCTGTGCTTCAACTTGATCATTTTTATGACTCAGCACACGTAATGGATCGCCGTAGCCCAATTCGCTCCAGAGACGTTTTTCAAACGTATGAGGGTTATTAGCAATAAGATGATTGGCTACTTTTAGGATACGACTGGTAGAACGATAGTTTTGTTCTAACTTAATCACCTGTAAACGACTATAGTCTTTTTGTAATTGCGCCAGGTTTTCAGGTTGCGCACCCCGCCAGGCATAAATGGATTGATCATCATCACCCACGACGGTAAAGCGACCTAAGGCGCCGGCGAGTAACTTAACGAGTTGGTACTGGGTGATATTAGTGTCTTGATATTCGTCAACCAGTAAATAACGAATCTTGTTTTGCCATTTCTCTAAAACACTGGGATGTTGTTGGAACAATAATACGGGTAACAAAATAAGGTCGTCAAAATCAACTGCATTGTAAGACTTTAAGCTACGGGTATATTCTTGATACAGAATTGCAGAAGGATAGTGTTCTTTTGTCGCCTGTGTTAATGCTTGTTCGGGCGTGATAAAGGCGTTTTTCCATTGCCCGATTTGATGGGCATAATGATCGACCTGATCGATATCACAATCCTTGGCGCCGTGAGTAATTAGGTTCTTTATCAGAGCTAGCTTATCTTGTTCATCGAATAGCGTAATGGCGGCTTTATACGTCAGAACTTTGTGCTCTTTTCGCAGAATATCCAAGCCTAAGGAATGAAAAGTAGACACACGTAAGCCGCGAATCTGCGTATCATCGAGCAGCTTTGACACACGACTTTTCATTTCTCTGGCGGCCTTGTTGGTAAATGTTACGGCTGCAATATGTCGAGCCGGTAAGCCTTGTTTGACTAAGTAGGCAATTTTTTCTGTGATGACGCGCGTTTTACCACTGCCGGCGCCTGCCAGAACCAGTAATGGATTATCGATGACTTTAACAGCAGCTTGTTGTTGGGGGTTTAGTTTGGCCATTAGAATTAGGAGTTCGAGTGTGATTCACTCGGTGTACTATGGGTTGCTAGAGTACTGGATTAATAGCTCTATTATAACTGGATTTTCTGCTTGGTTTTAAGAGGAAAAGAAAGTCTATGATTTATTAACCTAAACCGCTTAATAATCTGATGTTGTGTGGTGACTAAACCGTAAGATTATGCAATTGATATTTTTATAGTCTTTTCGTAAGAGTATGTACTAAGGTAAAATACCCAAGAGTCATGTTGAGCCAAACCAATAAGTATTAACGCTTATCCTGTTAGCCCACCTTGTTAATCAACAAAACCAATAACTATAAGGAGAAATATTATGAAAAAAAGTTTGTTTCTGGTGGCAGCCATGTTAGTTTCCAGTAATGCATTGGCGGCGACTGATCACTATATACTGCGTGATGGTGCACATGTTCAACATTTAAAAATTTCAACTGTTAAAGGCGAAGTAACTGTTGCTGAAGATGTTGATTTTGAACCTAATGCGACAGAAGCGGGTAGAGAGCCTTGCAGCGCAGATGTTTCTGGAGAAGTAAAAACAGTTGCTCCCAATGAATTAGTTTTGAAAAAACATGCGGCTGGTCAAGCGGCTTTTTGTGAGTTGAAAATTCATCTTAGCCCAACCGGTGCAAAGGTTGAACAATCTGAAGATTGTGGTAACTTTGCAGCGGGTATTTGTCATTTTTCAACAGACGGCAAAGAACTGGTTAAGGTTCAGTAAGTTATCCGTTGCTTTTTGAGACAAATATAGAGCCGACAATTAATTAAGCTACATACTTGTCTGCCAATTAATGCCAGATCATAGCACCTGAATACATAAGATGCAGGTGCTATTTAGGAAGAATTACTGAATGTATAACTGATTAGTGCTTGTTGTACATGCGTTATAATTTGATAAGGGCGTGGCTGCCACGGTGTTAAGAGCATTACTTTTTGGCGTAGATAACGTTAAGTCTTCATAGGCTCCAAACAGATTGTTTGAAGGAGCAGCCAATTTATAATACATAAATAGATCGTTACCGCAGCCAATAGCATCAGCTAGTTCCGCTTGAACTACCTGATTAATGCGAATATCGCTCTCAGCTGACTCAACGAGGGCGGCATTGGTATTATTAGCGGATAGATTTGGACCTCCTTCATACATCAATGTTTTGAGTCCATAATAATTGGCTAAACTTTTGAAAGAGATACCATTATAAACAACCCCACCATTGTATGTAGGTAGTCCTGAAAAGGCAGGTAATATACTGTTTAACCCCGTTTGTAACGCTGCAAACAAACCGTTCATATCTGAATAAGTCGTTGATGGTGAAGCATAAGGTGCGCCACCAATGCCATAGAGATATTGGCTTGGTACTCCAAAATTAGTGTTGAGATACCTGAGTGAGTCTTCAGCAAAATAGGGCTGTGAATATAGCGACATCAAGACGGGTCTTATTCTTGTATTGATAGCTGCTGGGCCAAACACTTCTGCAAACAATTGACTTATTTTTAAGGTTTGGTGAGCCGCTCTTCTGTATGCCCAATACCACTGACTATTTGCATTATCGTAATTAAGGCTTGGATCGATCCCTGAAGCAACGTCCGATACTGCTGAGGACATGTTGCCGCTGTCTTGTAAAATTCTATTACTGTATTCCACATAAACATGGATGCCGGGGTTTAGTGTGTTCTTAATTAAGGCCGCTAACTGAATCACATAATTATCAGCAGTGGGATCATTTAAATCGACCTGTTCGGGAATATTAACCCAGATGTCTTTACCAGTGGCGTTGGCAAGCTGGATAATATATTCCCAAGCTATACCTCGTGGATCCTGTTGTGTCGGGTCAGATGCCAATTTTCTAGTCGCCCAGGATGCCCCGAAAGCTGCATAAGTTAACTGCGCTTCCGTTGTTCGTAGGGTACTAAAAGGTGCGAGTGCGTTCAAGAACTCTGAAGTAAATACCTGATTAGTGCCTAGCGAATAACCTGGACGTAGTAATCGTATATTCTGAACGCCATTGGTCGTATTTGAGAAAGTCAGGGCAACATAGCCATCAGTCGATCTTATAATCACATCAGCTGTTGTTGTATTGCTTGAAGCATTATAGACTATATTTTGAACCAGACCATAGTTGTAAGGCCTTACGGTTGCTTTACCCGTAAAGCTCAGTTTATAAGTGCCAAACATACTGGGGTATGTGCTGATCAGTGAACGTCCTAATGGATCACCGGGAGGCGTAAGAAAAAACACCCCAAAATCTGTTGTTGGCCAGCCATTAGCATTCAAAGGTACTGGACAGTTAACAGGATCCCATGGACAATTTAAGGACGCAAAGCCACGTGCTTGTTTCATGATATCAATGAAGGTGAGCTGTCTATCACTTGAATCGTTAATAGGGCCTATATTGATACCCATTTTAGAACCTGCATTAACGACTGGCGAGGTAACGGTTACCGTCGTATTTTGGCTTACAGTGCTGCCGTCCGGGAGTGTGCAAGTCAATGTGTAAATGGTTGTGCTATTTAGCGCAGGCGTGGTAAAAGTGCCTGATAACGCCTGAGAGCCTTTCCATCCCCCAGAGCCTACACAGGCCGTTGTATTGGTTGATGACCATGATAACACCGAATTTGAACCCACAGTAACCGAAGAGGGGCTGGCGCCGAAAGTTAAGGTGGGAATTGAAGTAGTACACACGTTGTAATTTGACAAAGGTGTTTTTGCTACGGTGTTAAGGGCGATACTTTTTGGTGTGGGTAACGTTAAGTCTTCGTAGGCACCAAAAGGATCACTTGTAGGAGATGCTAACTTATAATACATAAATAAATCATTGCCGCAGCCAATAGCGCTAGCTAATTCAGCTTGCACAACCTGATTAATTCGAGCATCGCTCTCGGATGATTGGACGATAGCGTTATTAGTCCTATTAACGGTTAAATCGGGTCCACCTTCATACATTAATGTTTTGAGTCCAAAATAATTTGCTATACTTCTGAATTTAGCACTATAGTCAATTCCACCGTTGTATGCAGACAACCCAGAAAAGCCTGGCAATATGGTGTTTAGACCTTTTAGAAGCGATGTAAACAATCCGTTTACGTCAGAATAAGCGATTTGTGGTGAAAAATAGGGTGCACCGCCGACGCCATAAATATATTGATTAGGCGCACCAAAATTCGCAGCTAGATACCTCAGTGAGTCCTCGGTCAAATAGGGCTGTACGTATTGAGACATATAAACAGGTCTAATCGTGTCATTGATCGCTGATGGACCAAAAACCCCTGCAAATAATTGACTTATTTTCAAGGTTTGATGGGCTGCTCTTCGGTATCCCCAATACCACTGGTTATTTATTTTATCGTAATTAAGGCTTGGGTCAGCACCTGAGTTGACATCTGCGACTGCTGATGCCGTGTTGGTATGGGTCTGAGTAAACCCACCGTTCCATAATTCATTACTGTATTCCACATAAACATGGATGCCTGGGTTTAGTGTGTTTTTAATCAAGGTTGCTAACTGAACCACATAATTATTAGCTGACGGATCATTTAAATCCACTTGATCAGGGATATTAATCCAGATGTCTTTACCGGTGGCATTCGCGAGTTGAATAACGTATTCCCAGGCAATGCCCAATGAACCATGTTGGGTCGGCGCAGTGGTTAGTGTGCGAGTCGCCCAGCTTGTTGCCGGATTTGAGTTGGTTTCCAGTGCCTCCATCGTACGAATGGTACTAAAAGGCGCGAGTGCATTTAAAAATTCTGAAGTAAATACCTGACCAGTGCCCAGTGCGTAACCCGGACGTAGCAATTGCACATTTTGAGCGCCATGGGTGGTATTTGAGAAAGTCAGTGCAACGTAGCCATCAGTCGGTCTTATAACCAAGTCAGCCGTCGTGGTATTGGTTAAAGCATTATAGACTACATTTTGAACTTGACCATAGTTGTACGGCCTCACCGTTGCCTGACCCGTAAAACTCAGCTTATAAGTGCCAAACATGCTGGGGTAAGTGGTGGTTAGTGGGCGCCCTAAAGGGTCTGATGGAGGTGTAAGAAAAAATACCCCGAAATCTGTTGTTGGCCAACCATTGGCGTCTAATGGCACAGGGCAGGCAACGGGATCCCATGGGCACTGTAAGGATGCAAAACCACGTGCTTGCTTCATCACATCAATAAATGTGTGTTGCCTATCGCCCCAATCATTGATGTAACTAATATTGACACCCATTTTAGAGCCTGCATTAACGATCGAAGAGGTTGTCGTAATGGTGGCATTTTGAGATACAGCGCTGCCATCCAAACCCGTACAAGTCAATGTGTAAATGGTTGTACTATTTAAGGCTGGAGTAGTAAAGGTGCCTGACAACGTCTGGGTTCCACTCCATCCGCCTGCGCCTACACAATTGGTGGTATTGGTTGTAGACCATGTTAACACCGAAGTTGCACCTATCGTTACTGAAGAGGGCGTGGCGCTAAATGTCAATGTCGGTGCAGGAATAGTTGCTGCTAGAGGTAGTGTTGTTCCAAAAAAAACAATAGTCAGTAACAACAGCTTTAATATATTTTGAGTCTTCATAACCGAAATTCCTTAGGATATGTCCGAACAGAACAGTTCTACTGTATTATTCACTATGTAGAGAATGATAGTAGGTGTTTGGTGTGGGCGCGACGCCTCCTCAGCAGAAGGTAAACGTCAACGCATGTGAACGTAACCGACGACTATGTCGAGAGGTTTGTTTGAGTGTTGAGTGAATTAATTTTGACGGCGCTGTCGAGAGAGTGCACCAAAGGAATGGCTAGTGTATTTTTATTTGTTTTCATTTCGGTCACCTTAAAGGTTAAGATGCTGGGCAATCCAACCGATCCAACTCAGCAAATGTTTAGAAAATAATGCTTATAATTGTTACACTGTACAAAGGATAGTGGTTCAATTAAGTCGTTTTTTAGCGTAAAAGTTTTTAATTTCACCTGACTTTAGCATATTTCCTAAAGCTAAAGCAAGTTATTTTTTGTCGTTGGGACATAACAAACGATTACGCAACGAATTCTTATTTTTGCCCCGTGTTAAGTTGATAGCCATGCGCAACAAAATGTAAAAAACAGATCAATAATACGCCCGCAGCAATCAAAATAATTTGCTGTAAAGACGTCTTCATATCTGTTTTTGTATGCAACGAAGGAATCAAATCCGCAACCGCAATATAAATAAAGCTTGATGCTGCCAATGCTAAAAAGTAGGGTAAAGTATTATGCAAGTCTTCCAGGCTAAAATACGCTAAAACTCCACCTAATACTGTCGTCAAACTAGCTAATACATTATAAAAAAGGGCTTTACTGCGGGAATAACCACTGTCTAATAAAATAGCAAAATCACCGACTTCTTGCGGAATTTCATGAGCGGCAACGGCTAAACTAGTGACAATCCCTAATTGTACATCGGTTAAAAATGCCGCTGCAATCAAAACTCCATCAACAAAATTATGAATACTATCGCCTAAAATAATCAAAGTACCCGCAGACTTTGCGCTCCCGTGAGCATAGCTATGACTATGTACGTGACCATGCTCATGCCTTGGGTCATGCTGTCCATCATGCGCCTCACAATGCCCAAAATGACAATGCCGCCATATCAGCAGTTTTTCTAAGACAAAGAACCCCAGTATTCCCACCAAAATCGTGCCTGATAATGCCTGAAACTGCTCAGACTCCACCTGCTCAAAAGCCTCAGGTATTAACCCCCAAAAAGCCACCGCTAATAAAGCGCCAATAGCAAAACTAATACCGTGGGGTAATACCGCATTTCTACGATCTTCCTGTAACAACAAAAAAACCGCAGCAGCCATTACACTTAAAACGCCACCGACTGCCGTAAAAACAATAATCAACGCTAATAAATTCACTCTGTTATTCTCTCCAAATTAACGTAGCCATTCGCCCAGTCTGCCTATCCCTGCGATAAGAATAAAACTGCTCTTGCTCGGTAAACGTACAAAATGATCCACCGTAAACATCAACAATACCCAATGAAGATAATTCAATCCGTGCCAACTGATAAATATCAGCTAACCATTTATAATGAGATTGACTTTTGAAAGCACTGGCAAAGTCAGGCGATTTCTTCAAAAAAGCCTCACGGACTTCTCCACCCACTTCAAAACAATGAGGCCCAATCGCAGGCCCTAGCCAAACTAAAAAATCTTTATCATTAACACGTGATGGCTCTACAGATTTTTTCAAAGCAATGACTGTATTACTAATAACACCATTCAATAACCCACGCCACCCAGCGTGAATCGCTGCAACCTGTGAACCCTCTTTAGAGCAAACTAATAAAGGCAAACAATCCGCTGTCATAACAGTACAAACAACCCCTGTCCTATTCGTAAAACTGGCATCCGCTTGTTGCAAGCCTAATGTATTTGTTGCCTCAATAACTGTGGCACTGTGTATTTGATCCAACCAAACCGGTTCAGAGGGTAGCTTCAAAATATCTCTAATAATCAGTCTATTTTGCTTAACATGCTCACTGTCATCACCCACATGCAGGGCAGGATTAAGACTAAAATACGCCCCCTCACTCGCACCTTCGGCACGCAACGTTGTAGCGGCGTGAATGTTAGCGGGTGCAGGCCAGTCAGGTATTAAATAGGGTTTAGTCTTGTTCATTATCGGCTAATGCGGCTAATAAATTCGTCATATCTTCAGGCAGAGGTTGAACCCATTCACAATATTCGTTAGTCACAGGATGCAATAATCCCAATTTTGCCGCATGCAAAGCCTGCCGCTTAAAGCCCCGTAATTCTTTTTCTAACAATTCACTACAGCCCGCAGGCATTTGAAAACGACCACCATACACTTGGTCACCCACTAAGGGATAACGAATATGCGCCATGTGTACACGAATTTGATGAGTCCGTCCGGTTTCTAATTTTACTTGTATAAAAGTATGTCGAGTAAAGCGCCGCTCAACACGATAATGGGTCACAGAATCTTTACCTGACTCTCTGACTGCGTAACGTTTACGATCGGTAGGGTGCCTAGCAATCGGCTCATCTACCGTACCTCCAGCCGTCATCCGTCCACGTGTGATGGCTAAATATTCTCTATTGATAGCCCTGTCCTGCAATTGCTGGGTTAGGTTATTATGTGCCTGCAAAGTTTTTGCAATCATCAGCAAACCACTGGTCTCTTTATCAATCCGATGCACGATACCCGCACGCGGCAAAGTGTCTAAACTGGAGTCGTGATTTAATAAAGCATTCAGCAACGTGCCGCTCCAATTTCCAACTGCTGGATGCACAACCAGGCCTGCGGGCTTATTCACAATAAGCAGACTTTCATCTTCAAAAATAATTTCTAAGGGAATAGGCTCTGCTTCTGATGAAATAACAACTTCTGCCTCAGCATCCAATACTATTTCTTCACCTCCTTCTAACTTATCTTTAGGTTTAAGCGCTAAACCATTGACCTGTACACGTCCTGCTTTAACCCAAGATTGCAATTTACTGCGGGAATAATCTGCAAATAATTCGGCAAGCGCTTGATCCAAACGCATACCTGCCATCTCATAAGGTACTTCTGCTGTTAATCTTGTCATAACAAGTTCTTCTGAATAACCCATAGTTAAGTTATACTCACATCAATAAACAACCACTTTTTAAGTATCGCCGTTTATCCTGCGAGAAAACCTCTAATATTACAACGTGTCGTTAGTACTATGCGATTAATTTTAATTAAATTTTTATTTATTTGTTTTTTAAGCTTGTCCATTCAAGGCTGTTCATCATTCAAAGACCTTTTTTCGAGCGACTCAAAAGCGTCTGATGAAAATGAATATGCCGACTGGACTGCCGAAAAGTTTCAGAAAGAAGCAAAAAAGTCTGTGGATACCGGTAGTTATGAAAAAGCTATCAAACTATACCAGGCACTTGAATCTCGTTATCCTTTTGGAGAAGACTCTGCCCAGACAGAATTAGACATTGCTTACGCCTATTTTAAAAATAATGACCCAGACTCAGCAATCGCTGCCGCCGACCGCTTCATTAAAACGAATCCTCGCAGCCCTTCCGTAGATTATGCCTATTATTTAAAAGGCTTGGTTAATTACAATCGAGGCATAAGCTTTGTTGACCGGTTTTTACCGACAGACACTTCTCAACGAGATATCGGAACATCTAAAGACGCCTTAAAAAACTTTGAAGAACTTGTTCATCGATTTCCCGCTAGCAAGTATGTGCCAGATGCCAGACTGCGAATGATAGCCTTAACTAATAATATTGCAATGCATGAGGTTCACGTCGCGCGTTATTATTTAAAACGAAAAGCTTATGTCGCTGCTGTAGACAGAGCATCAACAGTTCTTGAAAAATATCAACGCGCTCCGGCTGTGCCTTATGCCTTACTTGTGTTAAATGAAGCCTACACCAAACTAAACCAACTAGATCTTGCTAGTGATGTTAAGCGCATTTACGATCTTAACTATCCCAATGGTCCCGTAGTGCTCGATCAGGCAACTTCAACAACTTCTCATAAAATTTGGGATTTTATTGGTTTGGATAAATAGTTTGAAGAGCTGACGGCAAAATGGCAAAACGAAGTGAACATAGTCCAGAGGAATTAAAAGCGTTGATTCTAGACGCAGCTGAAATAATTGTTGCCGAAGAAGGTATTTCAGCTCTGAATGCGCGCAGACTAGCAAGAGAAATAGGCTATACCATTGGTAGTATTTACATGGTCTTTGCGAATATGGCAGATTTAATCATGCAAATCAATGCAAGGACACTCGATCAGCTTGCTGAAAATTTACTCATGGTAAATGACGAAAATGATACTCAATTCCTTGAGCTATGGTCGATGAGTTATTTATCTTATGCCCGTCAAAATTTTAATCAATGGTCTTGTGCGCTTAAATATACCCTGCCAACCCAGGTTGGGCATGAAACTCAGACTTGGTATAAGGCTAAGCTGAATAACATATTCCACCCCGTTGAAGCAAAATTGGCGCAGATTAAACCAGCTTATACCAAGGAACAAATTAATTATGCCGCACGTGCTTTATCGACAAGTATTCAAGGCGTCTGTGTATTATTTTTAAATAAACAAAGTGATGAAACTGAAATAAAAGAGGTAGAAGATATTATTACTGTGTTGGTAAGAAATTTTTTACGTGGATGGCTTATAGATACTAGTGAATAAGCTCTTTTTAAAGAATGAAAGAACTGTAAATAACCATTATTAAGGATTCGTTAGGTATGAATGGCATTCCGAAAAAAACGTCGATGGATGATAAAAAGTGGGCTGGGCGTAGAGAACTCATATCGTGGGCGTTATATGATTTTGCCAACTCTGGTTATACAACGGTAGTGCAAACAACCATATTTAGTGCTTATTTCGTGGCTGTCGTTGCAGGTGTTTCACAAGGCTTTACCCCCGGATTATCGACCTTGTTGTGGTCGATAGCGATTGGTGTTGCTAATTTTGTGGTGATGATTAGTGGGCCGCTACTCGGGGCGATTGCTGATCATCGTGCCTGTAAAAAGTTTTTTTTGTTGGTCTCATCGGTGGGTTGCATTATAGCAACCGCTTTATTAGCGTTCGTTGGGCCAGGTGATGTATGGCTAGGCATGGTGCTAGTGACCGGTTCAGCTATCATGTTTGCCAGTGGTGAAAGCTTGATTGCCGCTTTTTTACCCGAACTGGTGCCCGAAGAGAATATGGGGCGCTTATCGGGTTATGGTTGGAGCTTGGGATATTTTGGTGGATTACTGACCTTGGGGATTTGTTTAGCTTATATCACCTGGGCTAAGCAACAGGGCTTGTCAGAAACGCATTATGTGCCGGTAACTTTATTAATTACGGCGACTATTTTTGCCTTGGCTGCTGCCCCCACCTTCATTTGGTTACGTGAGCGAGCGATACCGGTAAGGAGAGACAGTACGCTATCTAATCTTCAGGTTAGTTATACCCGTTTGGCTAATACATTTAAAGAAGCAGCTCGTTTTCGGGATTTGCTGTGGTTTTTGATAACACTCGGTATTTATCAGTCTGGGGTTAGTACCGTTGTGGTGTTAGCGGCTATTTATGCTCAGGAAGTGATTGGCTTCGACACTCAATCGTTGATTATTCTAATTATGGTTGTCAATGTCACAGCGGCAGTGGGTGCGTTAATTTGTGGTCATTTACAAGATAGAATCGGTTCTGTTCCAACGCTTGCTATTACCTTGGTTATCTGGATTATTGCCGTTATTTTTGCGCTATACGCCAGTAAGCCCGCAGATATGTGGGTTGCTGGAAATATTATTGGCTTAGCGATGGGGGCTAGTCAAGCCGTTGGTAGAGCTTTAGTGAGTAAGTTTTCACCGACTGAAAGAGCGGGAGAGTTTTTAGGGTTATGGGGCTTAGTGAATCGGTTGTCGGCAATACTGGGGCCATTAAGTTATGGTTTGATCAATTATTTCAGTGACGGTAATCATCGTACATCATTAGTATCGACACTCCTGTTTTTTATTTTTGGTTTAGTGCTATTAACCCAGGTTAATGAGCATCGAGGTAAGGCGTCGGCTATAAGTTATCAGCATCACCCTTAGTTATCGTTATTTGAATTACTTTGATTTATTAATGCTAATGTAATGATCTTGGCTCTCAACTCTTCTAAACCAATCTTTGATTCTGCTATACCCTGACAAGTCAAAATCCCCCTCATCTGCAACGTGGGTATAAGCATATAAAGCGATGTCAGCTATGGTATATTGGTTAGCCACAAAAAAGTCGTTACTCACTAAATGCTGCTCCATGACATCAAGTGCAGCATAACCCGCTTTCATTTTATCTTTGAGCTGCTCTTTATACTCATTCTCTGCTTTGAGTATTGAAACCCAATAACGTGGTGTTGCAATATTGGGTTCATGACTGTATTGTTCAAAGAACATCCATTGTAAAACCTGGGCCTGTTCATACTGATCTTTCGGTAAAAAACGGGTATGAGTTGCCAAATACCATAAGATGGCATTGGACTCGGCTAGATACTTGTCATCATGACAAAGAACCGGTGTACGCCCGTTAGGGTTAATCTTAAGAAATTCTGGCGTTCGGGATTCTTTGTTTAATATATCAATATTGATTCTTGTATACTCAATAGCCAATTGATTGAGTAATAAACGAACTTTGTAGCAATTACCTGAGGGTAAAAAGTCGTATAGTTTATACATTTACATGATCCAGTTTATGTAATTGCTGTAACAAACAAGGTAACAGCACCAGCACCAACGGTATTTGTATCACCAAACCAAAGATCAACGCAATCGCCAGCGGCTGTAGCATTTCAGCCCCCGTCCCAAGCCCCAACGCTAAAGGCAATAAAGCAAAGATCGCTGCAATCGTGGTCATCGCAATAGGCCGCATCCGATTATTGCCGGCTTTACTAAAGCCCTCAACACCCTGTTTATCTATCGCAGGTAGATTCTCATATTCTGAATAATAAAACACTGCAACCTCCGTCACAATACCTATCACCATCGTCATGCCCATAATCGCCATAATGTTCAGTTCGGTATGAGTTAGCCATAAGCCAATAAACACCGCCGCCATGGACGATAACGTGGTAATGATCATTGCCAAAGCCACCCGGAATGATTCATAAACCATCAACAACAATAAAAACACCAAAGCCACGGCCGCCATAAAAACCACTAACATATCCTTAAAGGCAATTTGTTGTTCTGCGTATAAACCACCTAACACGTAATAAATCGGAGAGGGCAACAAGTCTGATTGGTGTAAGGTCTTTTCAATCTCCACAATAGTAGAACCCAAGTCTCGGCCTTCAAGACGAGCGGTTACCGCCACCATGCGCTTTAGATTCTCTCGATGTATTTGTGGCTGCCCTATTTCTGTGGTTATTTCTGCAACCCGTTCTAACGGCACCCACTGACCTGTTACAGTACGAATGGGTAAATTCTTTAACTGTGCGCTCGTCGTCCGCTCTGCTTCAGGAATCCACACTCGCACAGCCAGCATCTTCACGCCTTCCTGTATCTGAGTCGCGGTGGTGCCGGTTAAATACGCATTCAATGCTAATTTAATCTCTTCTCCACTTAAGCCCGCTAAAGCAGCCTTGTCTGGCAATAGCCGAACCATTAAGGCATCACCAGCGGGAATCACCCCAGAATTAACATCCACCACACCGTTTATTTTACCAATCGCTTCGGCCACATTTTCTGCTACTGTTCTCAGTAACTCGCCGTTATCTGCATACAACTTAATTTCTATCGGCTGCGGTACTGCCGTTAAATCGCCAATCATATCGGCCATCAATTTAGCCATTTCCACCTCAAGCCCCGGCACTTGCAGTACTACTTGGGTGCGAACATCGCTCATAATGTCTTCGAGTCCTCGGCGCGGCAACGGTTTTAACTTAATAAAAAAGTCACCTTCGTTCGCCTCAGTAATATGCCCCCCTAAACTTAGTCCGGTTCGACGGGAATAAGTCTCCACTTCCGGTGTTTGTTGAATAATTTCTTCAACCTGCTGGAGTAGTCGGTCTGTTTCAGTGACTGATGTACCTGACTCTGCCCGATAATCCAGAATAAAACCACCTTCATCCATTGCAGGCATAAACCCAGAGCCAATGGTCTGTTCTGCAATAAAACCACCCGATAGCAATATCATCAAAGTCCCTAGCACTAACCAGGGACGCGGCAAGACTTGCTGCATCAAACGCGTATAATGTTCATGAATCCATTGGGTCAGTTTAGAATGCTGCTCTGGCTTTTGAGCTGATTTTGACAATGTTTGCGCGGCTAATAAGGGAACTGCTAACCAGGCGACCAAAAATGATAAGGTTAAGACCGAGGCAATCGTTAAGGATAGGGCTTTAAAAAAACTGCCACTGACACCCGATAAAAATGCCAACGGGATATGCGTCACAATCGTCGCAGCAGAAGAGGCCGCAAGTGGCTTACTAAATTCTGCGGCCGCCGCCTGAACACGCTCACGAATAGGCGCACTGCCCTCCGGTAGTCGGCGCATAATATGCTCAATCATCACGATAGCATCATCAATGATCAAAGCGACTGCAGCGGCCATACCGCCCAAGGTCATAATATTAAAACTCTGCCCCATCAGCGACAGAATTAAGGTCGTTGCAGCTAAAGCGAGTGGCACTGTCAATGCGGTAATGATCGTCACCCAGCCATTACGTAAAAACACCCATAACACCAGCACCGCCAACACCAGACCAATCAACAAAGCCTCTCGCACGGTCGATGCCGAGGCGACAATCAATTCACTTTGGTCATACCATTTCGCCACCTTGACATCACGGGGTATCTGGGTGCTTAATAATTTCAACTTCTCTGCGACAGCGGCCGCAATATCAACGGTACTACCATCCGGTTGCTGAATCACCTGAAACAACACCGCTTCTTTACCATCTGCCCTAACCCTCTGCCAGAGTGGTGCTGTAGATTTACTGACGGTCGCTACCTCTTTTAACAACAGTAGACCATTGGCATCATGCCTTAACACCGTTAAGCCGATATCCTGCGCATTTTTTAGCTGTTGATCCGCTAGCAACAAGTACAATTTATAATGTTCTTCCAAACGGCCTACCGCTTGTAACACATTACTCGCTGCCAAAGTTTTGGCAACCTCATCCAGGGTCAGATTAAACGCCCTTAACTTGCCACTATCAATTAAGACTTGATACTCAGCCGTGGCCCCACCTAATACTTCAACCTTAGCCACGCCCGGTATCGTTGCCAATAAAGGCCTCACCTGATAATCCGCAATATCACGCAAGGCAACCGCCGATTGCTGACTCGCCGTTAAACTATAGCCCAATACGGGAAACACCGTGGGCTCCATTCTTCGCACGGTAAAATTAAGTGCAGCGGGTAGCTTTGAACGAATCTGATTAACCGCCGCATCCACCTGCAACATCGCTGACACCATTTCAATGCCCCACACAAAATTGATCGAGACATCGGTACTGCCACGGGTGGTGGTTGACCTGACATTCAATACCCCCGGCACCGCTCTTACCGCCTCTTCAACAGGCACTGTGGCTTCAAGCACCATCCGCTCTGCGGGTTTATCGCCCGCGTCCATATTGATCACAATGCGCGGAAAAATAACTTGCGGAAACAGGCTCACCGGCAAGGATTGCGTCACATATAGCCCTGCGAGTGCAGCTAAGACCAGGGTTAATAATATAGATCGGCGGTGACTAAAAGCCCATGAGGTCATGGTTTTACGACCTCAACTTCAACGTCCATACCCTCGGTTAATTCGTAATTACCTAAAATCACCAGCTCATCTTGTGGCTTAAGCGTAGGATCAATCAACTCAACGAGAGTATCCGTTTCTATGCCCAGTTCTACCCTGTGTTTCACTGCCTTTTTATCGATTACCGTAAAAACGCTATAACCCTCGTCATCCGTTAACACAGCCGCTCTGGGTGCCACCAGAGTGTTTTTTGTTGACAGGGTAATGTGAGCTTTTACCCACTCATTCAACAAGAAATCGACCTGCTTAGACGGCTTAACAATCACAGTGACCAAATGACTCTGCGGATCAATTTGCTGCGTAATTGCTTCAATAACGCCACTAACCGACTGTTCAAGCTTTCGATTAACAAGCTTCAGTTCAACCGCTTGCTGTGTTTTTAAGGCGCCAATACGACTCGGCTCAATACCCAAAGCGATACGCCATTGCGCTTGCTCGGCCCATTGCAATAACGGACTGCCTGCGGCTAGGCGCTGTTCTTGCTGAACATTGACAGCCGCAATAACACCGGGTTTCTCAGCCTTAAGGGTATGGGTTTTTAATGAGCCTCTCGCTGTTAAATCCTGAAGCAAAGCCTTGGCTTGATCAACACGTAATTGACTGGTGACTAACTCATGCTCTGTTGCCAACTTTAACTGAAATCGGCCTTGTAACAGCTTTTGCTCTTGGGTGGCTGCTGCCAGTTCTTGCTGGGCCTGTTTAACACTTAATAAGGCATCTTCACTGGGTTCCAGCGTCAATAAAGGATCACCCGCACGCACCGTTTGACCATTGCTCACATAAACACGCTCAATACGACTGGCATAGGGCACACTCAGATTTTTTGAGTTTCTGGGCAGGGCAATCACCGAGCCATAAGCGGTTAAGGTATCCGCTATGTCGGTGAGTTCTAAAGGCTGTGTTTGCACCTTGGCAACCGGTGTCACTTCGGCTTCTTCCTCTTCCGTGTGTGTGTAACAGGCCACTAATAAGACACAGCAAAGGGGCAATACGATGTTAAAGAATCTATATTTCATAAATCTATCAGGACAATAAATCATAAAGCATACCGACCGGTAGCGGTTTCTAAAGCAATTCGCGCTTCAATTAAATGCAGTTGTAACGTTAACACTTCAATGTGTTTATCTGTGACATTATTCCACGCTGCATAGTACGTCGGTTGGTCAATTTGATGTTCATTATTAGCGGTGGTGTAAGCGTTGAATAAAGTCTCTAATTGGCTCAGGCCCGTACGTGCGGTCTTAATTTCTGTGTTGATTGAGGTAATGGTAGTGAGCAGTTCTGCCACATCCGCTTTGCTCTGAAAATCACGATTACTGTATTCATCAAATAGCAGTTGCCGGCTGGCTGTTGCTAAGGCAATCACCCCTTGATTTTGATCAAAAAGGGGTAAACTCAAAGCCACGCCAGCACCCACTGTATAATAATTACTGTTATTTTTAGTCTGCGTTAAGCCAAGGCTAATTTTGGGAAACTGTTGCAGAATGGCAATGCGAAGCTGTTCTTCCTGTGCTTGATAACCTTGCTTTAAGGCTAACAAATCTAAACGGTGCGGGGTTAAATCCTGAGTGAGTTGTTCAAAGTTAGGGGTTATCAGTTCATCGGGCAAGTCTGTTGCTTGATAAGTCATGATCTGCCCAGGCGGTTGACCTAAGACGCGATTAAGCCGTTCTTGTTGATGCTGCTTTTGTTGCAATACCGCTTGCAAGCGACTTTCCAGTGCTTCTGCTGCGATAATCGCCGTGGTATTTTCTAAGGTCGTCGCCCAACCATGATCCAGTGCTTTTTGTATTTGTAATTTATTACTGTCCAGGCGTTTTAAGCTCTCAGACAATAGTGAGTACTGCTGATCATATACCTGTAATTGATAACAGGCTAATTTTGCCGCTTGTGCCACTTGCCATTCTTGCCAGGCAATTTGTAAATCAATCGATTGTTGTTCAGCTTGTGCGGCTAAAACCTTATTAGATCGAGTTAACAAGGATGTAAATTCCCAATCTAAACTCAAACCATATCCTTGAACTTTCCCTTGATCTAACCCCCCAGTAACTGCTGCAAAATTATAAGCCAGGCGTGGGTTCGGTAATAAACCGGCTTGCAATACTTGTGCAGTGGCAATACCCTGCTTTGTTCTTGCCACGCGTAACTCAGGATTTTGTATAACCGCTATCATTGCCGCTTCATCCGGTGATAATCCATCAGATAGATCAAAGGGAATTGGCTTTAGTAAGGGGTGTTTAATTTGGCTGGCTTGAATGTGTAGCTGTGCTATTGACGGGTTCGCATTTTGTTGCGCGATAGCTTGCTCATTTAATTCCTTGGCTTGATAAGTAGCACACGCTGTTAAGGTCAGCGCCAGTAAAACTGGCGCATGATCTATGATAGATTTAAGCCGCTTAAAGGCGGCTTTGAGGAGGCCAGAAAAGTCGTTTATCAAAGCGGTTATAATAGTTAAAGCAGGTATTAAGGTTATCCTAACACACAAGCAAGCCTCACTGACCGAGTACTACGATCTAATGGCTTGTTGCTATACCATGGGGTTTAAGTAAATGGCTAGGAATCGTGATGTCATTAAGTGTATTACAATTACCTCGTAATCGTCAGTAAGGTAAAAGTACCCTCTTTCATTAGGCAATAAAAGCACACAGGCACTTTAAAGCAAACTGTATACCATACTATGCAGACGCAATTTCAAAAGATTCATAACCTAATGCGATGTCTTTACTATGCAACGGTGAAATGAGGGCACTGCACCGGTGCAACCCCCTGATGTCGATAGTGAAATGCTGGCATGTCGTCCCTGCAAGCCCTCCAGTTATTGCCTTGCTAAGCTACAGTGCAACCCTTGCATGCCCTAACTTCGTATAAGTATTGCCCTCATGTTACCGGTGCAAAGCGCAGGGTGCGTGAGTGAGAATGTGGGTTGTATATGAGATCGGTGCTAATGATATCGGTGAATGGTGGGGCTTTAGTCCCTGAGGTGCAGGCACAGTATATGGGGATATTAAGATTATCCTGACAGACCAACAAGCATTGCATCGAAGATTGGGTAAATCGCTAGCTTCTTAAATTAATGCAGAAACTCTAATTTAATGGCAAACTAAGCTTTTATCACCTCAGTGACAAACTTTATTATGAATTACTGGCTCATGAAATCTGAACCGGATGTGTTTGGCATCCATGATCTTTACCAAAGACCTAACCAGACAGAACCCTGGGATGGTGTGCGTAATTATCAAGCCAGAAATATGATGAGAGACGAAATGAAACTGGATGACTTGGTGTTCTTTTATCATTCAAACTGTGATGAACCGGGCATTGTCGGGATTATGAAAATAGCGAAGGAAGGCTATCCCGATCCCACCGCTTTTGATCCAGATGATAAACATTTTGATCCTAAAAGTGATCCTGTAAAGCCTCGCTGGATGATGGTTGATGTCCAATTTGTTAGATACTTATCCCGCACTATCAGCCTTAAAGAACTTAAAGCCAAGCCAGAATTAGCTCAAATGGCTGTCGTGCGCCCCGGCAATCGTTTATCTATCATGCCAGTGAGCGCCGAGGAATGGAACTTTATAATAGACTTAGAAACGTAAACTCCCAGCTATTAATTGACAAATCAATGGGTTGTGCTGGGCTTATCACTTATAAATCTAGCCAGATTAGGGCACGTATTGTGTTAACTATATGGTTAACTGTTGTGGAATAACTGCAAGTTCCGATTTTGCAGCAACTGGAAAGTGCTTTTAATGAGTACCAAAATGCCTACCACAGTATATTTTTTGAATCATAGTGAGTAGGGGCGTTATTTGCTATGATGCCTTCATTATAGTTTGCCAGCAACTCGCGGTAGCCACTTTAAATAGGATCAGCATGAGCTTTAACGAAGATACCCGAGTCAAGATTCCGGCAATATTACATTTATGTCGTTTAGGCTATTCTTATCTATCGTTAAATCAAACACCGCGAGACGAGAGCACTAATATCTTTACTGATATATTTTCAGCCAGTCTTTTAAAAATAAATCCCGATAGCGATGCCAGTGCCATTAATAGAACTTTTGAAAATGTATCGCTGGTTTTAGAAAATGAAGACTTAGGCGAAGGCTTTTATAATCTACTGACCGCTACCTCTGGCATAAGGCTGATTGATTTTAAAGATTTCAGTAACAATACCTTTCATGTGGTCACTGAACTGACTTATAAAAATGCGGAGGACGAATTTCGTCCCGATATTACTTTATTGATTAATGGGATGCCCTTGGTTTTTATAGAAGTCAAAAAACCTAATAATCATGAAGGCATCTTGGCCGAAAGGAACAGAATCAATACCCGTTTTAAAAATAAAAAGTTTCGTAAGTTTATCAACCTGTCACAAATCCTGGTCTTTTCCAATAATATGGAATATGACCTTGAATCCATTGAGCCTATTCAAGGTGCGTTTTATTCGTCAACCTCGTATTCCAATGCTAATTTTAATTGTTTCAGAGAAGAACAGACTTTTGATTTACAAACGCTATTAGCGCCCGAAAAGGATGAACTAGAGAACGAGGTATTACAGGATAACAATCTGTTAACCATTAAACACACGCCCGAATTTATCACGAATAAAAACCCCAACTCGCCGACTAATCGGCTATTAACGTCGCTCTTTTGCAAAGATAGACTGGCGCTGCTGTTAAAGTATGGACTGGCTTATGTACAGGAAGCTAAAGGTCTTGAAAAGCATATCATGCGTTATCCGCAATTATTTGCCACCCAAGCCATAGAGCGAACCCTTGAAAGTGGTTTAAAAAAAGGCATTATCTGGCATACACAAGGTTCAGGTAAAACGGCCTTATCGTATTACAACGTGCATTATTTAACCGATTATTTTCAGCAGAAAGCCATCGTCCCCAAGTTTTATTTTATTGTGGATCGACTTGATCTCATGGAGCAAGCCAAGAGCGAATTTTCTAGTCGTGGCTTGATCGTACACAATATTAATTCAAAAGACGATCTGGTTAAAAACTTTAGACTCAAACAGGCCATCCATAATTTATCGGGTAAACGGGAAATTACCGTTGTCAATATTCAAAAGTTTAAAGATGATAGCCATGTCCTCAAGTTTAATGATTACGATATCAACAGCCAGCGCATTTACTTTTTGGACGAAGTCCATCGCAGTTACAACCCTACCGGCAGTTTCTTAGCCAATCTGATTAACTCAGACAGAAATGCCATTGTGATTGGCTTAACAGGCACACCACTGATTGCCAGTGACCGACGTTCTCGGGATACTTTTGGCGATTACATCCACAAATATTATTACAACGCCTCTATTGCCGACGGCTATACCTTAAAATTGATCCGGGAAGGCATAGAAACCAAATACCAACTGGAATTACAGCAAGCCTTAAAAGAGGTCGAGGTATTAAAAGGCACCACCGATAAACGCCATCTCTATGCACATGAAAAATTTGTAGAACCCTTATTGGATTATATCGTTGAAGATTTTGTCCAGAGCCGAAATCGACTGGGTGATCAAACCATGGGTGGCATGATTGTCTGTGATAGCTCAGCACAGGCCAGAAAGTTATTTGAGATTTTTATCAGCAAATACAACCCGACCCAAAAGACTATCGAAGAAGTGCCGCTACTCGCAAAGGTGGCAGAAGTCGCTGCGCCTTATCGTAGCTATTTAATAACCCAGCAAAAGCCGCTTATTGCCTCCTTGATATTGCATGATTTTGGTAGCAAAGCCGATAGAAAACAGGAGGTCTCTGATTTTAAAGACGGTAAAATTGATTTGCTCTTTGTCTACAACATGCTACTCACCGGCTTTAATTCCAAGCGACTTAAAAAGCTGTACGTTGGTCGAGTCATTAAAAGCCATAACTTATTACAGACCTTAACCCGCGTTAATCGACCTTATAAAAATTTTAAATACGGTTACGTGGTTGATTTTGCGGACATCCGCAAAGAGTTTGACACCACCAATAAAGCGTATTTTGTCGAACTGCAAGCCGAGTTGGGCGATGAAATGGTCAACTATACTCAGCTTTTTAAATCCAAAGAAGAAATAGAAAGCGAAATTCAGGACATCTACGAGCATTTATATCCTTATGACTTAACGAATGCCGAGCACTTCTCACAGCAAATCAGTCAGATTCAAGATCGTAAGACCGTACTGGAAATTAAGAAATCTTTAGAAAATGCTAAAAACCTGTATAACCTGATTCGCTTGTCCGGTCATTTTGATATTCTCGAAGCCGTCGATTTTAAAAAACTTCATCAGCTTTATAATGAAACCGCACACCATCTTGAACTGCTGAATTTAAAAGAATCTGTAGAGCATAGTGTGGATAACACTAATCTGCTGAATGTCGCTTTAGAAAACGTGTTGTTTTTATTTCGTAAGGTATCAGAAGCAGAAATGGTTATTGCCGATCAGCTTAAAGATACATTGCGTAAAACCCGTGAAGCCTTAAACAGTAATTTTGATCAGCAAGATCCTGAGTTTATAACCCTCTATGAAGAGTTAAAACGCTTGTTTGCTAAAAAGAATCTTGATGAAATAACCCAGGAAGAGATGAAGCAGAACATGACAGCGCTGCAAAAAATACAGGCGGCGGGCGCAGAACTCAATCGAAAAAACAATTTGCTTAAAGCCAAATATAACCATGATGCCAAGTATGCCCGTATTCATAAACGCTTGCTAGAACGGGGCAATCTGGGCCATAAAGAAAGTGAAATAGGCGCCACACTGATGACTATCAAACAGCAGGCTGATAATAAGATTCTGATGAACAGCAAATTATTGAATAACGAAAATTATTTTCAAGGCCTGATGATGAACGTGGTCTTTGATGGCTTTGAACAATCGCAACTAGACTTGGCACCCGAAACCGCACTGTATATTAACGACTGCTTAGTCAAAGAATACCTAAACGAATATCAAGGCAATCCTCAATGGTAATGCAAGACTTTACAACCCAAACAAAAGCACTGATTGATAACCTGAAAGGTGTTTGTACCTCTTATGGGTTGGGCAATGATGGTAATGAATTTAAAATCATCACTCAAGTGTTTTTATATAAATTCATGAATGACAAGTTTGTGCATGAAGTGAAATCCATCGATGCCAAATTAAAAACAGCCGACAACTGGGAGCAAGCCATTGCGGGTTATACCGATGCACAATATCAATTGTTATTGATGCGGATGAGTCCCGACAGTGCTAAATTAAAGCGGGAACATTACTTATCCAATCTGTTTAACCAACAGGATACCGAAGACTTTGCAAAACTGTTTGATGACACCTTACGCAATATTGCCATTTTTAATAATGACATCTTCTCGGTTAAAACCGGCACCGGTGCCAAGATTACCTTGTTTGATAATGAACTCAGCAATTACATTACCGACAGTTCACAGCGTGATAATTTCTGTAAAGCCATCGTTAATCAATTGGTCAACTTTAGTTTTGAGCAAATCTTTAACCAGAAATTTGATTTCTTCGCGACCATTTTTGAATACCAGAGTAACGGGGTCAGAGTAAACTTAAATATAAATGTGAATAAGAGCTAACGCGTTAAAAAACACCTTCGCCCTGATCATTAACATCTATTAATTCTTGGCTTACCACTTAAGCCGGGACATTTAATAATTTCAAAGGGTTAGGAATTGCACGCTTCCGACTCCTTCGAGCAAGCGGAAGCTCTGATATTTTTTTGAGTAGTCTTTCAACCAAACTGCGTAAGTCGCAAAGTCCTGTTCTCCAGCAAAGCAAACCTGACGGTTATTGCCTCGCTGGATGATATGTTGTGGAACATCAACTGGGCATATCCTGTTAAGTCGAGCCATTTCGCTTTCTCTGAAATAATGAATAGAAAGAGACACTATACGGAAAACTAAAATTTAAGTTTACTCTGACCCCAGTTACTCACAGTTACTCACTCAGTTACTACACCAAATCGTCTAGGTCAATATTTAATGCATCCGCAATTCTTTTAAGTGTAGATATACTACCTACACGTTTACCTACTTCCATTTGGGCAATGCTGGCTTGAGCCATACTTACCTTTCCTGCTAACGCTACTTGGCTTATCCCCCTGTATTCACGCCATACCTTTATTTTGTTTTCACCTGCTATCAAGCGCTCAACAACCTCACTAGGAATAAACACATCATCACTGGCTATTGCCTCGTCATAAGCCTTAATATCATCCAGCATTTCCGCTTTTTCAAGTAGCAGTGTATAGGTGTCAACGGGTAAGATAGCGTATTGCCTGGTACCGTTTTGCTCAATAAATTGTACGTTCATTTGTAAATATCGCCCCTAATGCCTACGTTAATGACATCAATCACCATTATCTCATTTATTTTATGATAAATAGCTCTATAACTACCTATTCGTAATCTAAAGCCCTCCCTCCCTTCAAGCTTTTTTATATCCAAACCATCTTCTTGATTATCCGCTAACAAAGAAAAAGAGCCGGTGAATTTTTCGGCAATTTTTCGGGGCATCTTTGACAATGCTTTGACTGCTGATTTTCGGTATATGATTTTATACATCGTTAGATTATAGCATTGAGTAATAATTTAACAATAGCATTAACAAGTATACTACCAAGTCCAATCCCACTGACTGTCCATGACTACATGACTACATGGCTAAAGCCTCAGCCATACCCTCAATTACTCTGACCCCTGTTATAACGAAGAACATGGGGAGCAGTGTCGTTAAGTTGGCAAAGTAGTACCAAATATGTGCAAATCAATAAACTTCGGTACTGCCGAAAGCATTAAAGTAAATCCCCGGTGTAAATTTGACAAATAAGGTGCTGGTTGGAAACTGCACAACAAGTGGTGAAAGTGGATGAAAGAAAGACAGCTTGGCGAGGTTAGGTGGAGGGAGTTTCATGGAACAAAATCGGCAGTTCATAGGCTAAATCCGGTTATTTACCCTTAACCTATGGCAACAGTCTTTGATTTGCGAATAATGGTGTCAGGCATTATCACTAAATCAGACGGAGAACGATCATGAACGAAGCGGCACAAACACTCTACCTGAGCATTCAAGCCTATTCTTTGGATAAAGTTGGCGCAAGTCTTAGCTTTAGCCGACGCTTAGCCAGAGAAAACAACTGGACCAAGGAGTATAGTCAGCGCGTTATCGGCGAATATAAAAAATTCATCTTATTGGCGATGGTATCCGGGCACGAGGTGTCACCCTCCGACTCGGTTGATCAAGTCTGGCATTTGCATTTAACCTATACTCGCGACTACTGGAATGAATTCTGCGAAAAGATATTGGGTACTCCCTTACATCATGGCCCCACGCGCGGCGGGCAAACAGAACAACAGAAATATTGGCAAATGTACCAACAGACTCTTAACAGTTATGAGCGGCTGTTTAAGGAAAAGCCACCCCTTGATATTTGGCCTATGCCCGAACAACGGTTTGGGCGAGACTTGCATTTTGTGCGGGTTAATACAGAACGCTATTGGTTTATGCCTAAACCGACTTGGTCATGGCTCAGAAAAAAAAGACAAACCATCCAGTTACCATTGCTATTACTGTTGTCTGTTGTTATCAGTGGGTGTGCAGCGTATTAATGGAAATTTTAACAAAATGTCCTCATTAGCTTCATTGATTTCCAGCATTAACTACCCCATCACGTCATCCAACTGTTGAAAAACACCTTTACCTTGCGCATTCTTCTTTTCAGCCATTAAAAACAAACAGTGGTCGCTGCTCTTCTTGGCCCAAAATTCACCGACCGCGCGTTTTTCTCTGGAATCATCATTTGTTGCATACACCTTGCCTTTGTATTCAACAACCAATATCCTGCCATCTTCTAACTCTGCAACAAAGTCAGGATAAAACCAGCCTTTTGCTAAAGGTAAGCGGAATGCAGCTCCGTCTCGACTTACTAAATTTCTAATCCAGAATTTAACCTTGGGATGACTATCAAGCAGCTTTGCACACTCGAACTCTTCACCTTCTTCTTTTAAGTCTTCAATCTCTGGATAGAAATGTTTGGTAAATGCATAGCGCCCCTGATAAAAGGGCGGTCTGGCGGGATAATAGCCGGGGGAGAATTCAAATACATGATCAAAGCGGGTGTCTAATAAGTCGCTTTCTTCAAATAAGGCATACTGAAAACCTTTATCTGCCGCTTGTTGCCGATAGCTTTCAATTTGTTCACTCACTGCGCGCGCCAATACATATTTGCTCCGCACTAATCCCGTTAACGGTAAACCACGCGATTTGGTTAAATAAGGCATCAACCTCGCCAAGAATCCACGTAACTGCGAGGGAATTAAGCCAATGTGTCTAACTTGCGGCTCCAGCCAAAACAAAAGATCGTTTTCACTCACATTACTGGGTACCCAATCCAGGTTGTAAGCTTGATTTTGATCCGCTAAACGATAGCTCAGTTTCTTACCGTCAATATCCACTTCAAACGTATGCGCGGTTTGAACCAGATTAAAATTGGGTAATTCGGCGGGATAATCCAGTAACGACCATTCGCCGAGACTATACAAAAAAGCATCAGAATCGAGCAGTTCCCATAATTCACCTTGCTTTAAGCAAAGCTGCGGTAAGGGTTTAAACGTCTGGCCTCGTTGAGAGGGCGCACGCGCCACGATGATGCGTAAATTATGATACTCACAAGCCCGCTCAAGTTCTTGCTTTTGGCTACCCGTCACCGTTTTAAGTAATTGTGTTTTTGTCTCAGGCGATACTTCGCCCTTAATCTCAATACGAAAGGTGTTGTGAGCGGTCGGCGTAATAGTGACATGAGTCGATAGTTCCGGCGTTAAAACCGGCTTTGTTTCCAGCTCAAATCGTAGAGTCGGTTCAGTCCGCACCACAACATTATCTTGACCGTCAAACAGGTCATTTTGATCTTGATTTTGATGGCCTCTGGTAATGTTGGCCGCCGCTTCCAATGCCTCAAAGCCCATTTCAATTAACTTATCCGTCAGTTGTTTGGCAACTACGGCAAAGTCAGGTGAGGCCAAGTGAGCATAAGCACAGTTCAACGCCTCACTGGTGCGCCGCGTGGCATAAGGCATTCGCAAGACCCGCCCTAATAATTGCTCTGCATCTTTGCTGGAGCGCACGTCTTTTACTGAACAAAATACATACGCAAACGAACAATCCCAACCCTCTTTTAAGGCCTCCATGGTAATAATGTATTTGATCGGACAAGCGGGTGAAAATAAATCTAAACCCTCCAATTCACGTTGCTTGCCCGTAGCAATCGCTATTTCTTTTGCTTCGATATGCAGTTGCTCAATTAAATGCGCCTTGAGTATGTCAACAGTGACTTCGCCATTCTTGGCTTCAGCCTGAAATAAAACCATGGGGCGCACAAAATCAGATTCTTTTTGCGCTTCCAATACCAGTTTCTTACCCGTCAAAACTGCATCCTGCACCGCTGCCTGCCAATCTTTATGTTCGGTCAATACAATCGGCAGCTTGATCATGTTTTCGGCTTTTAATTCCGAAGCCGAACAGCGATACAGTATATTGGAGGCTGAGGTATTACTGGTATCGGGTGTTGCTGTTAATTCAATAATACACGCCGGATGCAAGCGCTTTAAGGTATCAAAGGTTAATTTAGTTCGCGCGTTATGCGCTTCGTCCATGATGACTAAGGGTTGATGTAAAGCCAATAAATTCGCAAACGAGGCTTTTACTTTACCGACGTCTTCTTGTCGCAGTCCATTTTCTTGTAAATCCTTTTCACTGATTCTTTCTAAACGCTGTTCGGGATCAGTAATCCCAACAAAGTGCGGCTCAAAATCTTCATGGTGTATATACACTTTACGCCCACTGGTATCTTCAACGCGCAACGCCGCTAAGGTGCCCACAATGATCAAGGTTTTACGGCCTATATCCTGGCGGCGAATCTGAGTGACTTCACCCACATCAAACACGCGCAAACGATCTAGACCAAACTCATTTTCTAAGGCTTGCCGATAGGGATGACCGACCTTTTTTAAGGCTTCCAGGGTTTGTTCACGAATGGTATTGGTCGGCACTAACCACAACACTACCGGATAATCCTGCTCCAGATAGGCTTTTTGCGCCACACTGACGGCATAAGAAGCCAGTACCGTTTTACCGCCACCGGTAGGTAAACGCAGACAGATATAAGGCATTTCACCAAAGTCGTAATGACGATAAGGCACTGGCGGTAAGCCTTGCTCAACATAACTTTGCTTATAGGCCTCTGCCACTGAATCAGTACGAGCCTCAACCAAAAACCGTGATAAAGCGGTTAATGCCCGGTTTTGATAATCCTTTAATGTAAACATGAGTTATCCGCCATGCGGATGGGCATGTAAACGTAAGCCCAGTGCTTTAATGACTTTCATGATAGTAGAAAACTCCGGATTTCCATCAGGTGAAAGAGCTTGAGCTAATCCGTCATGCGTCAACCCTGTTTCACTAGCTAAACGCGCCATTCCACGAGCACGGGCAATAACTTCCAAAGCATACCGAATTAAGCGACCATCCCCACTGTCTTCTTCAACACAGACATCAAAGTAAAGCGCAATATCTTCTTCGGTATGAAGGTAGTCAGCACTATCCCAGCGTGAAAATATTTCAGACATTGTTTACTCCTGCCAATTATTTGCTAATGTAATCGCCCGCTCAATATCACTATCTTGCGAGCTTTTATCACCGCCAATGAGTAATAAAATCAAGAGCGGCCCTTTTTGCATGTAATAAACGCGGTATCCTGGCCCATGATCCACGCGCATTTCATGAATACCACCACGTACTAGTTTGACATCGCCGGGATTACCTAAGGCAAGACGGTCAACACGTGCTTGTATACGTACTTTTGCACTACGATCTTTCAAACTTAACAGCCAGCGTTCAAAACTGGACGATTTAATAATTTCAAACATTATCGCTACACAGCCCTGACATCATAAGGAATTTGTTTGAAGATGATATTTTCAACGTCCAAACGAGGTTTACCGAAGCGACTGGCTTCACCGTAAATGATTTTACGTCCCGCATGTTTTGGTAGCACGTCTAATACAGCTTGCGTCAGTACATTACCACTTTGCGGCCTACGATCCCCTAGAATACCGTTATACAATAGATAATAAGCGGTTCCGTTATGAATGCCCAATAATGCTGAATCGGCGGGTTTTGCTAGAGGGCTGCGGGTTTCACAAAACCAGATATGTGCGGCTAATGCCGGAAAACGTACATTGGGATGGATTGAACCCAGTTCATCAAAGATAGTTTCACCCAAGCGAAAATAATGAAAGCCACCGCCACCTTGCCAGTTAACGACTTTGGAGATACCCCCTTGCTCGCCTTCGATGACTTTTTTTAAGCGCGGCTGGCAATGGGTTTCTGCATGATCGCCCATTTCTATGCCTATATAACGGCGATTCATTTTATGGGCAACAGCGGCGGTTGTGCCTGAGCCAAGGAAGCAGTCTAAGATGAGGTCATTTGAATTAGTAGCTATGTGAAGAATACGCTCAATTAACCTCTCTGGTTTTGGACTTTCAAATGCTGCAGTCTTTCCAAAAAGGTTATGAATTTCTTTTTTTGACTCATCGGTATGCCCAACTTCATCTGATGGCCACCATGTCCAAGGTGCAACTCCTGCTACTTCAGATAAATATCTAATGATATTCGGTTGTGCATCACCTTTTTTACCAAAATAAATTCTACCTTCTAATAAAAGTTTTTCATATGTTGCACGAGCAACGCCCCAACAACGTCCTTCAGGTGGTCGATGAACTTTTCCAGATGGAGTTATAACTTCATAAAACTGATCTGGTGTTGCATGCCCTTCTTGTGCGGTCATTGGAATTGGTCGCCATCTTCCAAGCGGATCATTATTAGGATTTCTGTAAACCTTAGCTTGCTGCTCTGTTAATAAAACCAAGTTACGATTTTTCTTGAATATATCTGGATGTTTTGCGTAAACAAAAAGATACTCATGTACATCACCAATTGCCTCACGATTTTCTCTTGAATACCGTTTTTGCCAAACATTAGAGGCCACAAAACTCTTACGCCCAAAGACCTCATCCATCATCACCTTCAAATAATGCGCTTCATTATCATCGATGGATACCCAAATACTACCGTCTTCTGCCAGCAATTCCCTGAGTAATTCCAAACGTGGATACATCAAACTTAACCACAAAGAATGCTCTAAGTTATCATCATAATGGGTAAAAGCAGAACGGGTATTGTAGGGCGGATCAATATAAATACATTTCACTTTACCCGCATACAGCGGTAACAAGGTTTTTAAGGCTTGTAAGTTATCGCCTTGTATCAACATGTTTTCTGTATCGGGATCACCACTACTTAATTCCGGCACGGCCTCTAGCAAACGGTAAGGCACTTTCTGTACAGTTCGCACAGCATCCGGCTTGTTCAACCAATCGAGTAGGGGCATGGCTTGATTTAATCCTTTAAGGTTGATTAAGTTGTAAGGGTAAACGTGGCTTAAAAGCCAATAGCGGAAGCACTTCTTTGGAGTAAGAACAGAGACATTCGATAAAATCGGCTTCTAAGGTTTCACTTCTTAACACTAATCTTAGTGTGCCATCAGGTTTGGGTGAACCCAGTAATTTTTGCTTAACAATAGCAAAACCGAATTTATCCATCGCTAATAAAACTGCGCTTTCAAACGTGACTACCGCATTTTGTAACGAGGAAAAGACAGTGGGTAATTGTTTCTGATGCGCCAGTAAAGCTTTCAAAGCTCTTTTGTCTCCAGTTATCAGCAAGGGATTATTAATTTCAACAGCGGCGGCAAATAAGAATTTTTCACCTCCGTCTATGTTATCAATATCTTCAAGTTGGGCTAATAACGCCTCATTTTTAACAGCGGGTAAGGTTTGCGTTGTATCGAGAAACGCTTTAAGTCTCACCACTGTTTCTTCGTTGCCGCATTTACTCAAGGCTTTAGCAGGTTTTTTGGGCAGCAATTGGTACTTTGCGGCATCAGTGATAAAAACATCGGTCTCGTCACAACCCAGTATCTCCGGCAAGACATCTAACAAGTCGCATTGTGCCAACTTAAGTATGATGTCGTTATCGGCAAGAACGATCAATCAGCATTCCCTTTTAAGTGGGTTTGTAATAAGGTGTAATCGTCTTCGTTAAGCTCGTCTAATGCTAACAAATTTAATAAAGCGGCACGTAAACTTTCTTGATCAGTTGTTGGGGTATCTTTGCAGATTTTCTTTATCGCTGCATGAGCAACACCCCAATGTTTTTTTGAGTGACCGTAATTTAAAACAATATGTAGAGGATCGATGTGATTCTTTTCCGCATAAAGTATAGCGGCTGTTGCTAATTCATCACCATTAAGGTTTCGGCCCCTTGGCACAATTTTACATTCAGGATCACCTGTTAATAACTCCATTGCGAAGCGGTTTGCCGCACTCTCAATCTCATCGTCTGCCTCTGAATCAATTTTTTTGTCAACCATAGCCTGTTCAGCGGTTACATGACCTAAGGTAATGTGTCCCAACTCATGAGCCAAATCAAACAGGGCGTAACCATAGGGATGGTTTTGCGTTAAAACGATAACAGGATGACCATTTTGTTCAAACGCCAACCCCTCCATCTTCTTTACTTTTTTGGGTAAATGCTGGAGGTGAATAACAGGAATTCCCATATCAAGGCAATGCGCCAGCAAATCTTGAAAGGTAATCCACTTTTTATCGACAAGCAGCAGTCTTCGCAACTCACTGGCATCGGGATAAAAATCGGGGCGTGGTTTAGTCGGAAAGACTTTTAATACAACTCGGGCAAGTGAACGCGCGATAGCACAGGCAACACTTAAGTCATCTACAATAACATTTTCACGATGCTTAAAACGAATGCCTTGGGGTAAATTTAACTCGGCTTCTGCGCTGTCTGCCCACAATGTTTCAGCGCGAACGCCAAATGTTTGGCCTAAAATCAGACTGGCTTGTTGTAATCCAGCGGGGGTTTCGGCTATTTCATCGTCCCACCAGTCAGGTAGCAACGAGTTAATATATTTTGTATTGTAGCCGACTGTTTTTAACTTACTGTACAGGCGTTTCATTTGAGGATTTGTTACCGTCATGATTCACCTCGCTATGATTATGATTACTGAAGATTATATTCCTTGAACGGCAACGCATTAAGGCCGATGTGAGTTTAAATTATAGACTTTATGTCCTCTGAAAGCTATCAATGGCTTATGTTAAGTTTCGACGCAAATTCAAGGAAGCGCTGGAAGTCTTCGCGATCCGCCATGAAATCGGCGGGAATCTTTGTGCGATCAGCAAGTTCGAAAAACTCCGCCCAAGATGCCGGTTTAGGAGATAGTATCACTTCGCCAGTCACGTGATCTCGACGAATAAATACTTCGGTTCCCGGGAAACGGAATTCCTTCGGAAGTCGTAGTGCCAGGCTCGATAACTCAATTTTATTTATACTCCCCACAAATAAATAGCTCCTATACCTATCTACCAGTCCGAAGCATTTTCTCGTATTATCCTGTAAATAAAGCATTTTTTAACCCTCCCTTATCTAAAATAGGGCCTATAGTCGAGGTATCAGTCATGTTTGGCCAGGTATTAGTTATGGTTGCACCTGTTTTAGTTGCTCTGATAGCGGTGATACAGAAGATTTAAGGATGTTGAGCTTGATTATTAGGAGTATTTTTAAAGGTGGTAGGCAAATAAGCTACCCTATTCGCTCTATTCAAGCAGTTCGATGCTTGTCACAGGGGTGTTTTTAACACCATTATCTGTAATATCAGTTGCCCGATTAACTTCAAACAGGTGTTAGCCATCTATCTCCAGGTATTATGTATTGCTTTAAAGCATCACAGAGCGTTCAGGTTTAGTTTTTATAAGCGCGTGTAAGGTCTGGGGTAATCTCTGAAGCTATTGAGAAGATTAGCCATGTGGTTTTCTTAATAAAGGATTGAAATATTATGTCTAATCAAGGCTATTTCTCAGCCACTGGGGCTGAACGCTCAGTTAGGCTTGCACATTTTTGCACCAAGCTTCCGGTTCATCGCGTGGAGCTTGGCTTTACTCTCGATAATATCGCAAATACCCTAGCGAATAGTGATTTTTATATCTGGCAAGTACAGAGTTGTAAACCCGCCGTTCAGAAAAATGCGCTGGAAGCTTATGCTTTTAAAGCGCTGATTGGCACTGGCTCGGGTAGTGAGCTGGTTGCATTACTCGTCCATGTGGTGTTTGACCCTAAGCCATTGCCTGTGTTATCCGGTGTTTTGACGCGCTTATTTAATCTGATCTAACCCATTAAAATGGTCGCGACTTGTAATCGGGTGGTGGGTAAAGATTTAGGTATTATAGGTACTCAAAGCACGACTGACTCTGCTATCACTGATTAATGTCGTAAATCATCCAGTTAATAGCCTGATTGTCGGAATAATAGCACTACCCTAGAGATAGCTTTAGGTTAAACAAATCTATCCTACTCATATTTAACACAAAATATTTCTTATGATACTGGCTTAAAATTTGCTTCTCTTATTTGTAATGACCATAGCGTCTTATCCCACAATCTGAAGCACGGGTGATTTATGAGTAAAATAGGCATTTTTTTCGGAACAGATACCGGTAGTACACGTTTAGTCGCTAAAAAGATCTACAGTCTGTTAGGTGAAGAACTGGCCGACAAACCTAAAAATATCAACCGAACTACAATCACCGAATTATTAAAGTATGATGCCTTAATTCTGGGCACGCCTAGCTATGGGGTGGGTGATTTACCGGGGCTTGCGGTCGGCTGTATGGAAGCGAATTGGCAGGAGTTTGTGCCTTATCTGGATGATGTCGATTTAAAAGGTAAGCGTGTGGCTTTATTTGGTTTGGGTAATCAGGAACGGTATGCGTCTCGCTTTGCCAGTTCCTTGATTCAGTTATATCGGGTATTTTATGGTTACGGCGCCACCATAATAGGCTCGTGGAGTACAGAAGGTTATCAGTTTAAGGTAATTTCCGAAGAATATTTTACCCATTTAGGATAGAATTTCCGGCATCCTTCATTTACCGGTTTACACTTTATGCAATTCTTGGCTTTATAAAGTCATGAAAACGGGTTTCTTTCGATGTACAAATGAACACAAACCTTCAGTTCATTGTACAATGAAGGTTT
>Ga0118677_10001973_pt1 | contig 42348 bp, 39 predicted proteins | sample AliMusrvi5mmetaG_FD_86154 | JGI IMG/M metagenome (GOLD analysis project Ga0118677, IMG submission 86154)
GAACAAAGGGCAGGGCGGGATGAATCCGTTCGAGGGGGATTCGCGCCGGATGAAAAACACAAATGCCCTCGGGTATCGGCCCGATTCCGGGGATCCAGTCGAAATGGATGCAAATGCGGAATAGATGCCGATCGCGTTGGAACGTGGTATGAAGGCGGTTGGGCGGGATAACGATGAAGGCCGGGGCTTCGAGAATTTGTTCGCACCCATCCAGCAGGATGGCGCATTGGCCGCGGGTAACCAATACCAGCTCGTGATCAAAGATCCGCCGTGGCGGCTCGATCCACCCGGGACCGGTAGCGCCGGCCCAGTAGCGGTGAAAACATGGTGCGATCTGTTCCAACCAATTCATTGAAAGCCTCCGCCGAATGCGGGCAGAATTATGCGGATCAGGGAGGTGCGATTCAATGTCTTTTTTGAGTTGGAAACCCAATATTCTACCATTGACTCCCGGATGCAAAAGCGCAAGGATCACCGAATGATTTCACATCATCGAGAAGGGCATCGGACCCAGCATATCGGGTGGTTACGCGCGGCTGTTTTTGGCGCCAATGACGGGATCGTATCGACCGCCAGCCTGCTGGTGGGCGTTGCTGCTGCGCACGGCGGCAAAAGCCAGGTGATGATTGCCGGAATTGCCGGTTTGGCGGCGGGGGCGATGTCCATGGCCGCCGGAGAATATGTCTCCGTGAGTTCCCAGGCGGATATCGAACAGGCAGACATCAAGCGGGAGCGCGCCGAATTAGAAAGCAGTTATCCCCAGGAGCTGGATGAATTGACCGGGATTTATAAAGCTCGGGGATTGGATCAGACTCTGGCCCGCCAAGTGGCGGAACAACTGATGGCCAAAGATGCTCTGGGCGCGCATATGCGGGACGAATTGGGCATCACGGATACGGTCAGTGCCCGGCCCATCCAGGCCGCTTTGACGTCCGCGGCCTCGTTTGCTTGCGGCGCGATTCTGCCCTTATTGACCGCCCTGCTGATGCCCCCGTCATGGATGATCGCCGGGGTTTCGGGCTGTTCGCTGATCGTTTTCTGGGTTTTAGGAACGATGGCGGCTTATACCGGCGGCGCCAACAAGCTGGGCGGAGCGTTGCGGGTGACTTTCTGGGGGGCCTTTGCCATGGCACTGACGGCGGGAGTAGGCGCTTTATTTGGAATTTTCATGTAAATCAACCGGAAGGACTCCGACATGAGTTTGACGAATAACCTGGCCCTGACTCCGCCCATGGGATGGAATTCGTATGACTATTGGGGGGGTGAGATTCCCGAGTCCAAGTTCATCGCTTCGGTTGATGTGCAGGCCCGCGAGCTATTACCGTTCGGCTGGGAATATGCGGTCATTGACATCGCTTGGATGACACGAAGGCCGGCGGAAGTCGATGAGGAAGGCCGTCCCTACCCAAACCCGAAACAATTTCCCTCGTCCTCCGGCGGCAAAGGATTCAAACCCCTGGCGGACTACGTGCATTCCAAGGGAATGAAGTTCGGGATTCATGTATTGCATGGCATTCCCAAGCAGGCGGTGGAGAAAAAGATTCGGATTCCGGGAACCTCCGTCACCGCAGACGCGATTGCCAATTATTCCGAGATGAATGCCTTGTCGGAGGATTTTTATTGCATCAACTGGAAGCGTCCGGAAGGTCAGACATATTACGACAATTTGCTCCGGCAATTTGAGCAATGGGGCGTTGATTTCATCAAGGTGGATGATGTCGGCGCCAAGTACCGAAAAGAAGACGTTGAAGCCATCGATCTGGCCCGCCTGAAAATCAAGCGACCGATCGTTTTGAGCTTGTCCGCCGGCTGCCCCCAGTATTCGAATTACAAGCTCCACCGCAAACAGCACTGCGAAACCTGGCGGATCTCAGAAGATTTTTGGGATCGGTGGCCCCAGATCGAAGATCAATTTTTCAATCTCTTAACCTGGCAGGATCAGGTCGGACCCGGGCATTGGCCCGATTGCGACATGTTGCCTCTGGGGGTTATCGGCAAGGAACATGAACCCGGAGTGAATGGACCGGAGCGGAAAACCTTGTTGACGTCGCACGAACAACGCACCGTCATGACGTTGTGGTGCCTAGCCCAATCGCCGTTGATGTTCGGCGGAGATCTGTTGCAGTTGGATGCTGAAACACGCGCCTTGTTGACAAATCCCGAGGTCTTGGCGGTGAATCAACACGGCCGTCGGCCCCGTGAATTTACCCGGAATTGCGCGGAAAGCGGCGTGGTTTGGATCTCCGAGCAACCGAAAGCCAACGGATGGGCCGTGGGTCTGTTTAATTTTAATGCCCAAACCCCCCGCAAAATTTCCGTCGCTCTCGACGAAGCTCCCTGGGCGGGGCCTTGCCGGGTCCGGGATGTCTGGGCTCGCCGGGACTTGGGTGCTTTTAATGAGGATTTGGTTTTTGAAATTCCTCCGCATGGGGCAGGGCTTTATGCGGTTGAGCGCGCTTGATTTCTGCGAGACCATTCCCCCCCAAACAGACGTGAAATAGGAGATGAAAACATGCTGAAGCCGGAAGAGTTTGCCATATTGCCGTGGGGTTGGACACCGGGTGACCGTTATGCGATGCAGGGAATTCGCGAATGTGGATTCAACCTGGCCGGATTTGTTGAGCCGAATCATTTGAATCTCGTAGGAGAAAGCGGGTTAAAGGCCCTGGTTTACAGTGCTGACACCCATGTGGGCGACTCCGAGGCCAAGCTGCCGATTGCAGAAATCGCCCGGCGCGTCAAGCATCTGACAAATACGACGAAGGGGCATCCGGCCTTGTATGGATACTATTTGCGCGATGAGCCCAACGCCAAGGTGTTTCCGGGCTTGCGGAAATGGGCGGCGGCCTTCCAAAAGGCGGATCCCGATTCGTGTGCCTATATCAATCTATTTCCGAATTATGCCAACTCCGAACAAGTGGGGTCCGTGGATTACGAACACCACTTGGACGCCTATGTCAAAACGGTGCGGCCTCGTTTTATCAGCTACGATCACTATGCGTTGATGGAGGGCGGAATCCTGCGGGCCGGTTATTTTGAAAATTTGGAGTCGGTTCGCCGGGTGGCCCTGCGCCATCGAATCCCGTTTTGGAACATTGTGCTGTCCAATGCCCACTTTAATTACATGGAGCCGAACGCAGCCGGATTCCGTTTCCAACTCTACACCACGCTGGCGTATGGCGGGCGCGGAATCAGTTATTTTACCTACTTCGCCCCCACGACGGGCAATTACCGGCTGGCGCCGATTGATCAATTCGGAAATAAGACGGCGACTTGGGAGATGCTTCGTCACCTGAACTTTCAGCTCCATCACCTCGGTCCCACCTATTTGAAGTGCAAGAGTATCAATGTCTTTCACCATGACGATGGTGCGGGTGAAAGACGACCGCTTGAAAACAGCCGGCTTCTCAGTGAACTCGGAGGGGGCAGTCTTTTGGTCGGCGAATTTGAGGGGCCGAGCCAGCAACCTTTCGTGATCCTCGTGAACAAAAGTCTCCAGCATTCATTTCACTTCCATGTCCGGTTCAAGAAACCCGGGACCATTAAAATGATCAATGCCTACACAGGTCGGTGCGAGCCGTGGGCGGGCGAGAATAATTGGCTGGCGGCCGGGCAGGGAATGTTCCTGTGCCTGGAGAAATAAAAGACGAACTTCCAAGGAACTGAAGATGAGCATTGAAATCACCGCGGTGGAACGAACCTATTTACGTGAATTAGCCCGTAAACAGGCCGGATATGCGGCCCTCCCCATCATGCAGGATCGTAAGCGGGTTTGGCATGACCTCAATGAGGGACGCGTGGGCGTCCGCCCGCCGATGATTGTCGAGACCTGGACGTTTGACCGCGATTTCATGCCCCTTTCCATTTTCAAATGCACCTCGCCTGCCGCCTGCAACATTGAATGGCAGTTATTGCGGAACATTCGCAATCATGAATTGATCGACGACGACAAAGTGATTCCAGATACATTCGATTTCGGATGGCAGGTGGAGATCGATGAGTTGGGGGTGAAGATTCCGCACGAATCGGTGAAAGATGCCGAGGGAGTCAATACCGGCTACAAATTTCACCACCCCATCAAGGATATTGAACGGGATCTGGCTTTATTGAAACCCGCCCAATGCCGGGTGGATCGCGAGGGCACGCGGGCGTCGCTGGCGTTCCTGGAGGAACTGCTGGGCGATCTATTAAAAGTTGAACTGCGGGCGGGCTCCTATGGCTGCGCGATGCTGACCCATCGGGTGGTGGAATTGATGGGGATGGATGCCTATTTCACGGCTATGTATGACCATCCCGAGGCGGTGCATCGGTTGATGTCGTATTTGCGGGACAATTGTCTGCGGATGATGCACTGGGCTGAAAATGAAGGTCTGCTGCGCTTGAATAATGAGAACCAGCAGAGTTTCGGATCGAGTTACAATTTCACCCGGGAATTGCCGGCGCCGGGATTCGACGGGAAAAAGGTCCGCCTGCGCGACCTGTGGGGGAGCGCGAATAGCCAGGAAACCGTGGGGGTCTCGCCGGCGATGTTCAATGAATTCTGTTTTCCTTATTACCGCGATGTGTGTGAACCCCTGGGTTTGCTGTATTACGGGTGTTGTGAACCGGTCGATACGTTTTGGACAGATATCCGGCGTCTTCCCCACCTGAAAAAAGTTTCCATTTCCAAGTGGTGTAATCAGCGAACGGTGGCTGACAGCCTGCGGGGGACAGACATCGTGTTTTCGCGAAAGCCAGATCCCAATTTCCTGAGTGTCGATGTGCGCTTGAACGAAGAGGCTTGGGCGGCGCATGTACGGGAAACGCTGGAGGCAACCCGCGGGGTTTTGACGGAGTTCATTTACAGGGACGTCTATACCGTGCACGGCAACCTGATGAACCCGCGGCGTGCGGTGGAGATTGCGCGACGGGAAATCAACAAAGTTTTCGGAGCCTAATCTTTATTGTCGGTCATCGCGGGTGGAATCCCCTCTACGCGTACATCCGCCGATTCTTCAGGCACTCGTTGGCGACGAAGGCCGTTTGTTCCATATTCAAATGCGGATAGGCGGCCAGGCCGAGGATGAAATTATCGCCGGGTGACGCGTCCCGAAACATTTTGGCGATGCTTTCCGCCACGGCGGGTCGGTTCTCCAGATTCTCATTCATTTGGGCCACGCCCGCCATGATGACAATTTTCGACCCCAATTTAGCCTTTGCCTCCGCGATCGAATTGACATCACCAATATTCTTCAGACAGAGCGCATCCACGGCATCCATCCGGGTCTGGCGATAGAGGTCGAGCAGGTTTCTGATGTGACCGCAGGAATGGTGGGCATAGAAAGTGCCAAATTCATGGCAGGCGTCGGTGACCCGGTCGGTATAGCCCATGCAGAATTCCTCGAACATATTCGGACTGATGGTGGTGGTGGAGGTATCATCGGTGCCATAGAGTACGTCGAATCCGAGCGAGGCATATAGACGAAATTGACGCAGGTGGTTCTCCTCCATGATCTTGAAAAGCTGGTGTAATTCGGCGCGGTGGTCTGCCCAGAGATAGGCAATGGTTTCAACCCCGGTAAAGACCCGGACCATCATGCCTAAGGGAGTGCCGGGCATGTAACAGCGGATCAGTCCCTGGTCCCCGACGAGCGCTTTCCGTTCGCGCACAAAGTCCGCGGCTTGGGGCTGGGCTTCGAATTCCTCGTCCGCGAAGATTTCGGCCAGGAGGGGCAGGTCGGCGCCGGATTTGACCAAGTGTTCCTGGCAATACGAGGTGCCGTCCTCGCGAACCCGCTTGTGGACTTCGCGCAATTCGCCGCGGGAGGTTTTGTAGATTGTGGTCCAGCCATCGCCCTGATCGATGGTCTCGACAGTGACTTTGCGGCGCTTATGGGTGATGGGCGGGCCGAAAAAATCCATGACGTCGAGGCCGAGATATTGGGAGAGAATGCGGGTACTGCCGTCGCCCCACTGGACGGTGCCCAGGGCCTGGGCGAGTTTGGGCTCCATGCCGTTCCGGTTGGGTTGGTTATATGGGTCGACATGACAGGCGACGGGAATCCAGTCTGGTTTCTCATGACGAAAGACTTTAAGCAGATTTTCGCGGGGAGTTAGCATGGGGTTATTCCTTTTAATGTTTGGGATGGTTGGCCCACTGAATGCTTTGTTCGAGAAGTTTTTCGCCCTCTTCCCGGGAGGAGCAATAGGTGGAGAGCATCATCCGGGAAGGGTCGAGTTCGCGGACCAGCGGTTCGATGTTTTGCGGTGGGAGCTCGACATGGAAAATCTTGCCCGCGGCTTGGATGGCGCGATACATGTCGAGGTGACCGGGTCCGTTGGGCGGCTCATTGGGGGTGGGGGTGTATTGGATCACGCGCAGATAAGGCAGGGAAAGGAGCCGTGGCAGATGTTGGCGCGCATCGCCGCCATCGAGGTGATACCAGACGTTGCCCTTGGCCTGCGCCAGGAGATCGAGTTCCGGCAGGATAAAACGGTCGTACAATTCAGGTGACATCATACAGGACACATCGGACTGGGTGCAGACAAAGGGTTCGGGTGCCCAGAACGGCATCCAGCCGGGGCATCCGTACCAGTAGTCGTTATAAGTTCGGGTAAGATCCGCCAATTCCTGGTTGAGCTGGATTTGATCGCGGCATCCATCGGTGATGGCATTCAACATCCACTCGGGGTGATCCATCAATGCGATAAGAAAGGCTTCGGCACCCATGTGCATGGAGAGGAGGTCGTTGGCCGGGAGGCCGCCGGCCTGCCCGACGAGGAAATCATCGCGTCCCGCGAGGCGGCAGAGGGCGATATGGGCCGCCCGATGTTTCCGGGTCCAGGGGTTGCTGGGATCATGGCGGAAGGGCGAGGGTTTGGAGAAGTCGACGTCCTGGGGATCGAACCAGATGGTTTCCGGGCTAAAAAGCGGGGTGCCCCCCAGGCAGTTAACCCACCCGCTCATCAGGAGAACCGAGGGAACCGCTTCACCGCCCCACCAGGTGTTTTCGAGTTGGTTGTGAAAGTGGGGAATCAGGTAATCGGGATCGAGCCAGCGGGCATCTTCATTGGCGGGGGGAGGAACGGGGATGGGTTCGGTTTTCGGTGCATAAGCTTTGGCGGAAATACAGGGCCGGTCGATCATCTCTCCGTGCCAAAGGGCGGTTAATCGTTTTTGAGCGTCTGACCAATCAGCTTTATATTTCATGGGCGGAATTTCTCCGGATGCATTGGGGATGAATGATAGCGGGGTGGGGAATGAAGTCAAGAAGGCTGTATTTTCGAGTTCTTTCGCAATTTTGATGACCGGGTAGGGTGGGTGTATAGGTATCCGAATCAAAACGCCGTCGTAAAACGAGTAAGATCAACGATGCGGTTGACGTTACATCTCCGGGACGATCCCGGATTTTGCTATGCTTGACACCTATTAGAAGGTTGACAGACAGCGCAGGTTACGTACAATTGTACCCATGAAGATTGTAGCAGATACAAATACATTTCTTGCTGTAGCTCTCGATGAACCAGAAAAGGCGGGATTGATTGCGGCGACAGACGGTAACGAGCTTGTGGCCCCCGCGGTACTGCCGTACGAGATTGGGAATGCGTTATCATCCCTTGCTCGCCGCAAGATCATAACCGCGCGGCAACTTGCCATGGCATGGGATGCGGCTTCCTCCGTTCCCGTCGCACTTGCCACAGTCAATGTTCGGGCTGCTCTGCTTCTCGCTGGGCACTTCGGGATTTACGCCTATGACGCTTACTTTTTGCAGTGCGCGCAGGACACGAAATGCCCCTTGTTGACTCTGGATCGGGGCCTGAGGCGCGTTGCCGGGGAACTCAGCATCGAACTCGTGGAGTTATCATGAAAGTATACACTTATTCCCAGGCAAGGCAGAATCTGGCGACCGTGCTTAACCAATCCAAGGATGGGGAGGTTCTGATTAGGCGGCGGGGGGGGGACGCATTCGCGATTGTGCCCCAAAAGAAGCAGGGCTCTCCTTTCGATGTTCCCGGTGTGAAAACTCGAGCCGCCACAACAGACATCTTGTCGGCCATTCGGGAAAGCAGATCAAAGACATCTCAACAACGGCAGGCAGACTAGAATTCGCCCGGCGGAGCTCGTTCAGTCTGATGCCGGACGTTAATGGTCCCCCATGTTTTCCTCCAAAGTCGAAAACAATGGTTTATATGCCATTGGAAGGGTCGGGTGCCTGTCCTGAGCAATGTCCGAAGGGCTACCTCTGCCGCTGGGTTTTGGCAAAATGCGAATTGCTGACACCCGTTTTCGCAATCTTGACGACCCGATAGGGTGGGTGTATAGATATCCGATCAAAACTCCTTCGTAAAACGAGTAATATCAACAATGCGATTGAAGCTTTTCATCTCCGGGACAATCCTAGACTTTGCTATGCTTGACGTACATTAAGAGGTCGACTTAAAGAGGAGAATACTACATGGCAAATCTACTGTGGAAACGTGGCAAGAAGACAAAGGCCCTCCTCGCCAAGCCATTTGCGACAGAGGACGAGTTCGAGACCTTTATTTCCGAGACGAAGGAGGTACTCCAAGACGTCATACAACTGAAACGCCAAGTCCGAGGCGGCGGCAAAAGCGGCATCGCGGATATCGTGGGTGTGGATAGCGACGGTAGCATCTGCATCATCGAGATGAAGAATACGGCTGTGGACGCGTCCATTATTCCGCAAGTACTGGAATACGCGTTCTGGGCGCAGAATAACCCAGACTCGATAAAGACCCTTTGGCTTGAGCGCGGAGACAAGACGGACGATATCGAGATTCCATGGGACAATTTACAGGTACGCATAATTATCATTGCGCCTGAGATCCGACGCTCGACATTGGATATCGTCAGCAAGATCGCCTATCCCGTTGACCTGATCGAGATAAAGAGATGGACGGAGGGCAATGACCACTTCCTTCTGGTCAACAAGATCGAGGAAGAACCGGAAAAGGCCCGATCATCGCCTGTGTCTGGAAAAGGAACTTACGACAAGGCGTTCTACAAGAGTCAGTACAACAACCGCAGCGTCACGGATTTTCTGCACTACGCCTCTGAACTTCAGAAGTTTGTTGTCAAGCGCAACTGGCCTCTCCAAATCAAATTCAATAAACACTACTGCGGATTCAAAGCCGGTTTCTTCAATGCATTTGGCATCAAATGGATCGGCACGAAATCTTTTGCACTGTTCTTCAAGCTCACTCAAGCGGAAGCCAAGCGTACACGAATTTCGATGACTCGATACGAAGATCAATGGGGCGAGGCTGTCTACAAGATCGAGCCAGGCAGGACAAAACTCGTCACATTCATACCGCTACTCGAAATGGCCTACAAACGAAGAGCAGGAGAATGAAGAGTCGAACCAGAAGGGTCTGCTTATCGTGAACCCGTAGCGGGTTCACGATAAGCAGACCCTCGACGTCCCCGAAGTGGAGGGACGACCTCCGTGTCGTCCTCGGTTTCGTTGGTTTCCATCAGGCTGTTTTGCCCAGCCAAGCCGCCATCTGCTCGCCAGGCGATTCGTCAGTGGGATTAAAAGCGAGTTGGACATGGGGCAGATCGGCACCGAGAATTCGGGCAGCCTCGGATTCCGGTAAAACTTTTTTCCGGGCGTCACACGGATTGATGAGCAGGAACCGTTTGTCGGTTCGCTGTCGAATCCAGTCGGGAATGTCGAAATATTGAAGTATGCCGGCCGGCATCTGGTAATGGGTCCACGCCGGCTGGGAATGGGTGGCCAGCAGTTCAAGCGCGGCGGGGAACTGATTGAGTACAATGCTTTTGATGGAGGGTGTCAGAAGTCCCGCCAGGAGAACCGGCAAGGCCGCTTCCCCCTGCCCATACAGGGTGATGGTTCCTGAACTCCCCACGAGTTGGGATATTACACGCAGAACGGCTTGAAGATCGCCGACCTGTTGGGCAACGGCTAATTCACCCTTCATCCCCAGGAGGTCGACCAGAACGCGATCGATCCGGCACCAGGGATAAACTTCATAATCGGTTGGTTCCGGCTGTAATTCTCCGAACCCGCGCAAATCGGCACTGACCAGATGACAGGCGGAGAGCCCGAAAAATCCGGTAGCCCCCGCCACCAGGGAGAGTTTTCCCTGATCGGTACATCCGACCAAAATTTTGTCCACCGGGGTTTCCCGGCGAACGACGAGAGTCGGGATGGGAAGATCATCGGGGCGATGGAGGATAAACCGGTGCAGGTTGGGCGCGCCCCAAGGAGTCAGGGGAGGGATGAGTTCCACGTCAACCGGCTGGTGCGCGGGAGGTTGAAGCCATCGGCCGATGGATTCGGAAGAAGTATCCGGTGAGCGTCGGCCGGCGAGTTCTTTGCACTGACGATCGATATAATCCTTCATTCCAAGAGTAAGTGAGGCTGTCTGGCAATTCAGGATCTTTTCATCGAGAACTTCGGTGGCAGGGACGGGAAAGGGGGTTGTGTTATTTCGCAACCAACGGCGCATCCATTCGACTGTTTGAGCGGCCATGCGCGGGGTATATTTGTGGGGGCACTCATCGAAGAAAAGACGAATACACTCCGGGCGACCTTCGCGCGTGTAGATCTTTTCCAGATCCTGGTATGCGGATTTCACGGCCGCTTCAGTAAAAAGCGTATCCTGACGGCCGGCATTAACCAGACAGGGCAGGGGACAATGGACGGTGAGGACGAGGTGAGAATCCATGCCGGCGGCAACTTGACCGCGGATATAATTTTCAACACAGCCGGTATAGAGGCCGGAAATGAGGTGGTCTCGGGCAGAGACCACGCAACAGGTTGGGGCGATACAGCGAACCCGCGGGTCGAGGGCGGGAATGAACATCGTGCTCAGTCCGCCACCGGAAACACCGGTGACCCCGATGCCGTGGCTGAAATCCATATCCGGGCGGGTTTCGAGGTAATCCGCAACTCGGATCAGATCGACGAGAAAAAAGAAATTGCTCCAGAGTCCCACCATGGCGGCCTGAGTTCCCTGGATGAAGTGTTCATTGCGGTTTTCGCGTTCGCCGAACATAGGCATGTCGAACAGGGCGGCGGCAAAACCGGCTTTGGCTAAAACTTGGGGAGGCAATTGATGATCGTCAAACCATTTGGGACCGTGTCCGCACGGACAGAGGATCGGCGTGAGCGGAGCGGTAAAACGGGCCGGACGATAGAGATTCAGTCCGATAACCCAGCCGTCAAAGGCCGTCAATGCGAAGTTTTCAATCGTGTAGTCGGGAAAGGAATGTTCGGCGACCTTATTTATCTTCAAGGCACCCCGCCAGTTGGGAACAGGTGAAACAAAGGCGTCTTGAATAAGTTTTTTCCACCCCTGCTTGACCGATTGCCATTCGGCAGGGGGCCGGTTGTCAATCCGGCTTTGGATGCTGGACAGGGCGTCGGTCAAATACGATTGAATTTGAACCCGCCAGAGGAGTTCGGGTTGGAGCCTGGTTTTTGTACTTCGGCTGATTAGGTGCATGGGTTGTTTTCGGCAATCGGGATATGGTTCACACGAATGCTTGCTTCCTCAGTTGGTGATGTCTATTCCGGCAGATCCAAACACCGTAACCGATGGAAGGTGCCAAAGAAGAGGCGGCTTCCAATTATCGGTCCCGGCGCCCGGATGTGGTCTTCCGTCTTATCGATCGGGGTTGACCAGATCACTTCCCGCTGGGTACTTCCAGGAATAATGCGGTAAACATAAGGATAGCAGAGCCCGTAACAAGATCCCTGGGCACTTTGGCGCAGAGACACTTCCAGGGGCCATCCTTTGTCATCGAACGGTGTCCGGCTGACGACTCGGTCTTCCGGCAGGTTGATCAGAAGAAGTTCGGCTGAAACTTCGGTCGATGTCGGGCGCTGGTAGATGACAATGGCATACATCAGGCCATTCCCGACATAGAGCAGATCTGGAATGCCATGAATGAAGCGCTCGCCGAAGGTGGTGGTCCGAACGGCCTGATCGGCATGAACATCCCAGATCACGAAGGCGGCTTCAGTCGCTTTCGGAGTTGTGCCGGATCCCCCTTCAATCGAGGTGCCGACCACCAGCTGCTGAAGATCTTCAGCCCAGGCCAGCGAAACCACATTGCCGTTTTCAAGGAGATGACGATGGACGACAAACTTTTCGGTGACCGGATCGAAATTGACCAATGTCCCGCCCCATAAACCGTAATCCGGGACAGAGCCCACCCAGACTTTGCCGGCCGGTCCGGAAATCATGGCCCGGGGCCGACAGGAAACCGGATCGGAGGGCCCGAAATCGCGCGGATTGGCATCGGCATCGGTTCCAAAGCGATACGGTTTGGCAGGGTCATAAATGGAGAGACGGGCTGAGGGATAGGACGAAATATAAAGTTTACCCCCGAAATTGCCGAACGAATAGACTTCGCCCCCGGAGAGACTGCATTGGCCATGATCTTGCATGTCCGAGCCATCCGGTCTGCAGGAAAAGAGATGCTCGGGCAAAATGCTGGATCCGTAAACCCGGCCATCCGGTCCTTCGTGCACGAGGTAGATCGTGGTGCCGGCGCCCTCCCAATCCAGGGTTAACGGTTTGTGCGTGCCGGAAGGGGATGTAATTTCGAGTGTTCGGTATCGAAACTGCGCGGCATCGGTGAATACAACGGTAGACCCGTCGGGCAGGGTTGCCGCCGGGAAAGGGGGAGGCAGATTTTTTACGGGAATGGCTTTCAGTCCCTGAACTCTGAAATTCCCCTGGGAGGATTCGATATAAAGCAGGCCGTCCTGTCTTTTGACTAGACTAATTTTCCCGCTGGGATCGGTTTGCTTTTCGATCACTGGGCCCACTTCAGCGGTTTGACCGGTTAGGGGATCAATGGCGACAACCCGCATGCGGCACACCTTGACCAGACCCGCGAGGGTGCCATCCGCACCGCATAATGGATAAAAATACATATCGGTAGGATCCATGCGGCCGAATCGCGTCCAGGTGTTTGATGCCGGGACATAGCGGCACAAGCAGCATCCCGGAAAAGCCCCGATATAGACCGATCCATCGGGAGCGATATCGATGCCGCATGGGAAATCGGCCAGGCCGGGATCGATGGCGCCCAGATCCTCGAGCTTGCGCAAATGGGGAAGCGCGTTGGGATTGTAACGATGCAGATGGCCGGTATAGGCCGACCCGACATACAGGATGCCGGACTGTGGATCGTGGGTGGCGGCTGTGGGAAAGGCGGCGTTGGGGAGATGAGCGGAATACTGGTGGCAATGCCCTGACTCCAGATCAATATCGCACGTAAAAAAACAATCGGCATCCTGGCCCATTTTGGCGAGGAGTAAGGGGGACCCGTCGGTCTTCCGCCCCGGATAAAGGCCGACCCAATTGACACTTTTAACTGGGATACCGAGATCCCGGGGAGAGGAATAAGGAGTAGCCATGGCAGATTCCTTTCAATGGGACAAAATAGTAAGCATCCATTTGATGCGGCACAAACTAATTATTGAACGGGATTTGCGGAGCCCGGAATTGGATTCACCTTCAGGGGCGCCGTAATTCAACCCTATGCCCTGCGCGTTTCGCCCACCGCTTCGACCATGGCCCGAAAATTTGCCGGAGGAATGGGCGGATTGATTTCGCTTGAACTGGCGACAAAAAAACCGCCGGTTTCCAATGCGTGGCTTTCCCGGATCTGACGACTGACCTCTGCTTTTACCTGGTCCGGTGTGCCCCGCTCCAGCAAATCAACCCCATCAATGCTTCCCGCCCACACCAAGTCGGGCCACTGATTTTTGAGTTCCACGCCATCCATGCCACAGTTCTTTTCGAGACAATAAAATCCGTCGACTCCGCAGTCCTTGAGATCGGGAATAACTTTTTTCCAGTTACCGTCGCTATGATACAGAACCTTGACCCCATGCTCATGCCAGGCTTCCGTCAGCCGCTTGACGTAGGGATAGTGATATTCGTGCAAAAAGTCCGGCGAGAAAATCGGACCTTGTTTGGTCGCGAAATCTTCGGGGATTAGAATGACCGGGGATAGGGTGGCATCCGCCACGGCATGCACGCGCCGGAGTTCGCTGACCAGAGTGGTGTCCAGAAATTCCTTCAACACCTCCGGATAAGCGAGTTGGAAGAAGGTGTATATTTCCAGCCCCATGCTGTCGAAAGGATAGCAAAACCAGGTGGCGCTGTAGTTGAGGATGACGGTGTCGCCGATCTTGGATTGCAGCGAGAGCAGATACTGCCGATGGTCTTCGCGCGCGCGCACTGCATCAAAGGAGGTTTCATGGAAGGTGCTGATTAAACGCCTCAACCACTCTGCAGCGCCATGTTCATCGGTGAAGGGGCGCTTCACATGCCACGTCGTCCAATTGTCGTTTTGCACGACAAAGCCATCCTCCCTTTCGATTCGCGCCGTCCCGCGCGGTGCGACCGGCGGCATGGCGAGATCGCAGGTTTGGCGGATGACCTCACAGATGTCATCCAGGGTGAAATCGAAACTTTGAATCGATTTGCCGGTCCAGTCGGCGATAACCCCGGAATTATAGCTGAGCTGTTCGAGCAAGGCGCACCGATCCACCGGCTGATGATTCAAGGTGGCCAGAACCCGTTCAAGTTTGGTCATGGCATTTGCGGGAGAATTTCGACGGTGAGATGGATGGGCCGTCATATAGTTTGGTCCTCCGCAAATCGCCATGCCGGTTGGGCCGGGCCCTGGCTGATGATTTCATCGATGTAACAGCCGCTGTGGGGGGAGGGCTTTGCCCCCGAAGGAATGTACCGCGGGCTGTGGCAGATTCGATAGGCCAGCAGGTGATGCCAGTGGCCGTCCTTCAAGCGAACCGTTACGCCATTGGGGTGGTCCGCCATCCAGTTTTCAGGGATCGCTCCGCTGTCGATTGGTGTTGGGGGTTGGCCAAACTCCGTCAAACAATTCCTTACGAGTCGGAAGGGCGCAAGTTTTGTCCCCTCCGCGGCCAGTGGCCAAAGGACCAATTTCTCGCGGCCTCGTCCAGTTTGGGTCGTTTCCGGAACAAAGGCCGGATCATAAGGATTGGAGACCAGGTAAGGAGACCCGTCGGTCGCCACGTTGACAGTTACCGGCGAGTTCAAGCGGGTCTTGGGCTCATCCAGAACCAGATTCCATTCACCGGCTTTGACCGAGTGCCAGACGCTCATCCCGTACCCTTGGCCGACATCGCCTTCCTGCTGAAACGAGTCTGCCCCGCGGGCCGAGAAAAATAGACTGTTATCGTTGGCGCGGGCCAGGGATGGCTCCATCCAGGGGCATCGTTCTTTCGGGTTCGGTCCCTGGGGCACAGGTCCGGAGGTTGTGACCACGGGATCATATCCCACGGCTTGCCAGGTTCCCTGCCGGAAGACCCAGCGGATGATGCCGATGCCCACCGCTGTGCCGTCCACCCGCGCGGCCATGACCGCGAACAAAAGATCATCACCATCCGGGATCGCGTTAGTGAGTCCCGACACCAGGATGGACCATCCGGTGTCGCCGATCCGTAAAGAAGCTTCGTCATTTTGGGAGCGAAGCTCTGAACTCTTAGAGGTAAAGGTTTTGCCGTCATAACTGAATTGAAAAATTTCGTTCAGGTCCACCCGCCCGGGATCTCCCCAGGAAAACCGGCCGTCACGGAACGAAAATCGATGCGCCTGGGCGAGTCCGAAGCCGGTTCCAGCATAAGGATGGGGCGTGCCATCGGCCCGCAGGGCTCCGAGAGGAACGAAGCCGCCAAGCAGGGGAGACCGTAGCAATAAGCGTTGTGTTTTATCCGCATCATTGTTTTCGATTTCGGAGCGGGAGGCAACGAAAATCTGGGACGGATGGGGTGGTTTCAACTCATCCAACAGAATCACATCCGTTCCGTCGAGAAATCCGTAGTTAGGGGTTTCTTCCGTCATCCGCATGACCATCAAGCCGCAGGTGCGAGGTCCTGCTTGAAAGGGAAAACCCAGTGCGTAGCGGAGCGACCCGCAGGGCGGGCGGTCTGGCGGAATCGTCAGGATCAATTTGCCGGGTTTGATTTCCGTAATGGCTTGGGCAAGGCTCATAAGACGGCCGTCACTTTCTTTGCCAAATGAATGAATTGCTGAACTCGCGAGAGGGGTGTTGAGGGAGTGATCGGGCTGGCTGTGCTGAGGATGAAACCGCGCGCGGCGCGCCCGGCGGCCACCTGGCGCCGAATTTCGGCTTCGAGATCCGCATCCGTTCCATTCTGAAGGACGGCGATGGGATCGATATTGCTGAACAGGATCATCCGGTCGCCAATGCGGCGGGCAATGGTGGCGGTGTCGTTGACGAAGCCTTTCATAGTGGCTTCGTAAGAAAGCCCATCGGCTCCGGTGCTTGCGATCAGGTCCAGCCGATCCATAACCCCGCCGAAATAGATCAGGATGGCCTTGTGGCCCAACCGGTGGATCTCCTGAACCATCGCCCGCATGTAGGGAAGACTGAATCGCTCATAGAGTGCGGGGGAGATCATGTCGCTGGTGGCCGTGGCATCATCAACGTAGATGGCGTCGCCACCCGCCCCGGCGAGGCGTCGGATGCGGGCGAGGTTAAATTCGAGGATTCGTTCGCAGAGGCGGGTGATCAGGTCCGGTTGCTCGATTAACATGGCGAACAAATTGGTTTGGCCCACATGCCCTCCGCAGGAATACAGGGTGCCAATCACCCCCCCGGTGAGGATGAACTCCTGGTCCTTGAAAGCCGCGATAACGGCTTTTACATAATCCAGCTCGCCTTCGTCCGACTCCTTCAGGGCCTGGGGCAGAGGCAGACGCCGTTCGATATCCTCGGGAGTGAAAATGTATTGAGTTTCGTTGGCGTGATAGTCGGTGGCATGACCGCTATCGGAGACTAGGTCCAGTCGTTCCCATTCGTCGGTTTTGCGATCATGGCGGAAGGCATGGCCGGCCTTCAAGACGAATTCCTGTCGTTCCCGCCAAACGCGATCGGATGCGAGTTGGGGTTGAAGCAATTCGAAGGGAGCCGCGGCCTGAATGCGGCGATAGATTTCCAAGTGCTGATCGGTGGGCATGGCCAGCCATTCATGGCGGCGCCAGGCCGGTAGCCCCGTTAATTCCTCAAAGTGATCGAGGTGATAAAGCTGGTTGTACAGTGAAGTCACGGGACAGCGATCCACCGGTTTGCCTTCAAGTGCGGCATGAATTCTTTGTTTATTAGTCATGACTAGCCTTTTTGGGGGAGGCGATCAGATCTCGGTACCACCACCCACTATCCTTGATTGTGCGGTTCAGGGTTTTATAGTCCACATAAATCAGTCCAAAGCGCTGGCCCCAGCCCATGTCCCATTCGAGGTTATCCAACAGCGACCACGCGCAATAGCCCCGGACCCGGGCTCCATCCGCTAGAGCGAGACCGACTTGTTCCAAATGCGACTCCAAGTAATCACTGCGGTAGGTGTCACGAATCTGGCCATCGGCTTCCATCTGATCGTCCTGGGCAATCCCGTTTTCGGTGATGAGGATTTCCGGTGCGTTGTAATCCCGATGAACGGACCGGATGATTTCGCGCAAGCCTTCCGGATAAATCTCCCAGCCCATGGTGGTGTGCGGAGCGCCCCGCTCAGCGGGACCCACCCAGCGCCAACCGATCGCTCCGTCGGGTTTGCGAAGAGGAGCGGCCACAACGCGGCTATAATAATTGATCCCCATGAAATCCGGGCGCGTGCCGATGATGGCCAGATCGCCCTCCTGGATGGGGCGTTGAACCCGGGCATTGAGAATGTCGGCGGGATAACGACCGAGGTAAATCGGATCGAGAAAGGCCCGGTTAATGGCAACATCGGCCTGGCGCGCAGCTTCAACGGCGTCTTCGGGCGTGAAATTCCCAGGCCGGTCTCCGCTTGCTCCCGCAAATTGTAGTCGTTCGCCCGCTTTGGCAATTATGGCGGTTGGGCCTGTGCCCAGCAGGGCATGTGCGGGCCACAGGCAGGTAACCAGTCCGACTTTTAAGGCTGGGTTTGCGGCATGGATTGCTTGGACGCCCCGACCATGGGCGAGCAGGAGATGGTGTTGGACGGCAGCCATATCCTTTGGGTCGTCCGGCGCTGGCACAAAACCGTCGGCGATACAGATCGGCTCGTTCAAGGTCGCCCACCAGCGGACACGATCCCCATAACGGCGGGCCATCGCACCGGCATAATCGGCGAACCATTGGGTCATGTCTCGATTAATCCAGCCCCCGCGCTCGACCAAAGCTTGGGGAATATCATAATGGCAAAGGGTGACCAGAGGGGTAATCCCCGCAAGGAGCAGGGCATCGATGAGTCGGTCATAAAATGCGAGTCCTTTTGGATTCCACGCGCCGGTTCCATCGGGTTGCACTCTCGACCAGGCGATGCCAAAACGGTAGGCATTAAGTCCGAGCTTTTGCATGAGGTTCACATCCTCGGTCCAGCGGTGATAGTGGTCAATGGCCACATCGCCCGTGGCCCCGCCTTTGATATGGGGGGTATGATGCGCGCGCCAGTCCCAATTGGATTCACCTTTACCAACCTCGTTCCATGCGCCTTCGATTTGATAAGGCGCCGTGGCCGCACCCCAGAGAAAATGGGGTGGGAAAGCGGTTGTTGCGATTGGTTTAGGATGGGTCATATTCGGTTACTGTCTTACTTGTGGATGCGGATCGCGAGCGAGTTTGCACAAGACGGGTAATGCCGTGTTTACTGCGTTATCGGTGGCCCGTTTGCCCAAGGCCGAAGCGGCGGCCCGACGGACGGTCGGTCCTGGGTGGCTGCACAGATCGACCAGCTCACCGACCGCGGCTGTGTCGCCGGCCTCGCCCAACTGAACCGCCCGCTTCCGAGCCTGTTCCGAGGCGGCTTGCTGTTGTCGTCTGTTCATGTCCCATCCCCTTGTTCCCTGACTCGACTCGCCAAGCTCGTCACGTCGCAAAAGACAGACGTGACGACCTCCGGGAATCAAGTCGGTGTTTCAGCTTCGATTATGCGGAGCGATGTCCCGGCCAGTTTAGCCCACACGTGAAGCGCCTCGGAGTGATGCCCGTAACCGATCATCCAATGGTGGCCCAAGCCGGTTTCGTGAATCCAGGGAATGAGTTTCGCAACGGGCGGGTTGAAACGGACCCGGACCGGATTGCCGGGAAACACCATCTCAGTTGGCTCGGCGGTGCCTTCTAAAACGCCGCACAAATACCCATCCGGTTGGGGAGTAATGTTCACCAGGGTGACGGGACCCGGCTTGGCGGTGAAGAGCGAACAGACTCCCTGGCCCATCAAACGCACGGAAGCCAGGCGAATCGTCTCGGGTTTTTCCGCCAGCGACCAGGAGCCCGAGCCGCAGTGGGTAAAGACCACGCTGGCTTCGTCGACAGGATCAAGCCAATCTGTTGAATGGCCCGGTTCCCCTGAGAGGAGCTGTAACATCAGCAAACCCAGGGCGCCATGCACGTCACCTTCGCAGGCAAAGGGAACGCCTTCATCGGCGAGCAGGCTGGCTGCCAGGCAAACCCGCCCCATGAGTTGCGGATAACAGCCGACCGTGACGCTATCCAGCCGGTGGCGTTGGACCTGTTCCCGAAGGGCTTGATAAACCTGAAGGGAATCCTGGCCCTCGGCTTGGGAGACTTCGCACTGACCTGCTTTATGGGAAAGCGCCTGCCATTGCGCCTCAACCTGACTTGTGGGAATGTCCTTCGCCTGCTGAAGCAAACCGGATAGGTCCAGCCAAACGACGCGGGAACCGAATGATTTCTTCAGTAGGAATTCATTGGGGGCGGTATGCGTCATTCCTGTCAGATGATGACCGGCGATGCCGATGCGGGCGCGTCGGAGTCGGTTCTGGAGGGCGGCGCCCTGGCAGAAGGAAATGGATTGTTCCAAGGCCGCCGGTTCGTCGAGCTCCCCAAAGATGGATCGATAGGGATGGTCCAACGCTTTAAGAAAAGCCGTGGCCTGTTGACATCCGCAAAGTGCGCCGGTTTCCATCCCCGGCAGGGGCCGGAGTAGAAGGGGCCTTCGACATTCCTCGAGTAAATCTAAAATGAGATAATCCTCGAACCAACAAACGGCGGCCAAGGAAATGGCGTCCACCCGGGCATCGGCCCATCGTCGACCGGCGGCGATCGCCTGATCCGGCGAACCGATCGGATCGGCAACGACGACTTCACAACCGGATTTCTCCAGAGCTTGGGCCAGATCCTTCACCGCTTGGGGAGCCCGGTTGGCGCCGACTTCCAAAGGGCTCGATACCGCGCTGACGCCGATCCGAGGTTTAATCTTAAGAGCGGATGGATTCATAGGATCCTTCCTTTATCGGTAGGTTTTCCAGGCGTCGATCAGCATTTCGATGCCGGCCCAGGGCGTGTCCGGGAAGAGGGCATCGATCGGGTGCAGGATGAATCGATTTGTGGGCCCCAGGATTTCAATGGCGGACTGAACCTCATGCCGGATCCGGTCGGCATTGCAGGTTTGTACCGACAGGGCATTCGTTCCTCCGACGAGCGTCATCCGCGAGCCGAGTAAATCGCGGGCGTGCACGAGGGGGATGCGATCCTGGATGGGATCGACAAAATAGAGTACATCCACTCCGGCATCCGCGAGACGAGGGCCCAAGGTTTCGACTCCCGTGGTCATCACGTAGCCGAACAATTTACCATGGCGATGGGCTGCGCGGGCCAGGGTTTGAATGTGTGGAAAGAGGAATTCGTCGAACAGGGTCGGCGACCAAAAATCGGTCGAGGAATACCAGCCGCGTTCGCAAACCATGTCCACGCCCGGTGTGGTGGCGGCGAGTTCAACCCGGGCGAGATCGCATTCGGTGATGAGGTCGATTAGATGGCCGAAGGCCACCGGGTAGTCCATTGACAACAGGACAGCGCCTTCCGTGCCGCAAAACCAAACCACCGCGTCCATTCCGAAGCCCGCCCAGGCTTGAACAGGAACGCCTTCCTTTTCGGCAAAGGCGCGTACCGTTTGCATACGGGCTTGGAAGCGGGCGGCATCGGCGGCACTCGGTTTGGTGTAGAGATGTTTCAACGGACCCAGATCAGCGACGTCGGTGACGATATGCCGCACCGCGCGGGGAATGTTGTAGTCTTCGATGAGGGGAACGCAGTCGGGTTGAATCACCCATCCGGCGCCGGGATCTTCGCCCGTTTTCCGGACCGCATGTCGCACCGGTCCCGACGGCGTTTGATAATCGCGGATCATGACGGGATATTGCGGATCCATTTTTCCGGTTGGCACGAGGGTGTCTTTCCATGTCACTTCCGGATCCCGGCCCCAGGGGACGGATACATCGATGATATCGTCCACTCCGAGTTTGCGCCAGGCGAGGACCCGGCGGAAATCATCTTCAACCGTCCAGGGTTGGGGGAGGGTATGCAGGTGTTCGAGACGGCCGGTATACCAATAGCGGCGGGGAACCCCGTCGATTTCCCAGCGCAATGCGTCGGGGGCGGTGAGGCCGAAGGCCCAGGTGGTCAGGGGAATGTGATCGGCGGGTTTTCCTTGCCAAGCCGCCAGAATGCGTTCACGAGAGGTCATGAGAGTGCCTTTCTTAATATCGCGGGGGTGTATAGACAGTGATCAGTCGGACAGGGTCATCGGCCGGGTAGCCGCGGTGTACGGTTTGGCGGGGGACATAGAAGGAATCCCCGGGCCGGACGGTCAGAATGGGGTGGCCTTTCAATTCGAGGCGGAGAGATCCACTCAAAACATAGCCGGCGACATCGCACTTCAGGCATTCGAAAGGAGGCGGCTTGGCGGTGGGAAGTTGGGTTTCGTCGAGCATTTCAACCTGGACTTCCTTGTGTTTGGGAAAGACCAGCGTATAACGGCGGGATTTATCGGCGATGAGCGGCATGGATTGGCGCGGATAGACGGGTCCCATCCCACTGGCCGGTGCGGTTGAAAAGAAAGCACCCAGATCGGTTCCGAGCGCGGCGAGGATTTTACGCAGAGTGGCGAGGCTGGGGGAATTGCGGCCGCGTTCGATGAAGGAGATCATGCCGGCGGTGACGCCGGCGGCGGCCGCCAATTTCCGGATGGAGAGCCCGGATCGGGCGCGGAGGGCCTGGAGCCGACGTCCGAGTTCGGGATCCCGATTGGGGTTGGCGGACGGTTGTTTCATAGGCGAGCAAATTATTATACACTCGTATAATATGCAAGGGGGAATTTAAATTTACAGCCGGCTCATTTGTGATAAATTTCAGAAAAAGAACGGGATCTTATCGTCCCTGTCATCTTGAAAGGAGGCGCCGCCATATGGCCCTCTCGCTTCGATTGCTCTTTTTTATCGTCGTTCTGTCAGGAACACTCATCCTGTCCCTGTGCGCCGTGCAATCCGACAACCCTCTCGGACCCTACCAGGCCGCTCTCCAGCGTCAGGAGCAGGGACTTCTGGTCCAATACGGAAAAGACCTGGGGAAAATGATCGCGGTTTTAAAGCAGGAGGGCGCGCTCGATGCCTATATGGTCTTTGCGGAGGAACAAAAGCGGTTCGCCGCGGAGAAAACGGTGCCGGATCCGGTCGACGCGCCCGATGCCTGCCGCCCCACGGTGGAATCCTTCCACAAAGCCCGGGTGGAACTGTTGAAGAAGTACATTGTCGCCTTGGATGGATTGATCAAGCAATTAATGATGGGCGACAAGATCGACGAAGCCAAGGTGGTCAAGGCAGAAAAAGAGAAGGCGCGGGCATTGTTGACGAGCGTCGAAACGAAGTTGCCAAAGGTGGATCCGGGTCGCCCGCCCATGCCCCCAACGAATGGGATTGAGGAAAAGCAGACAGAGCAGGGCACCGAGCCTGTTCTCACGGAACCTGTCGAGTCGATGCCACTTGCGGCTAAACCGATGAGCGGGCCAGGGGTCCAAGATAAACCCGAAGCGTATTTTTCGTTCGCCAGTCCCGGAAAAACGGATGGATTGACGGTGGAAGGGGCAAAGTGGTCGCCCCGGGGTAAGGCGGCGGGGGGATCCTATGAGTTTGACGGCAAGCGGTCATATATTACCACCCCCGTTATCGATTCGACCGGCGAGATGACCTGGTCGGTCTGGATTAATCCCCGCTCCTTTCCGAACGTGAATGATACTTTTGGGCAGTTTTTGGGTGCGCGCGGCCATGCCTGGGTGTGGAATAGCGACAACACCAGCATTTCCTTTGCCTGCCAGAATAGCTATGGAGGATCAAGGTTGGCTCTGCAGTTCTTTGTAATGGGGGGTGGCGCTGCGGGATGCCCCCCCTATGGTTATACTCAATATATTTTTCCAAAACGTCCCACCGCCAACCGGTGGTATCATGTGGCGGGGGTTCTCAACTCCACCGGAATGCATTTGTATATGGAAGGAAAACTTCTGTGTGAAAGCGCAGACGTCATCACGCTTGCGACTCCGTGCCCTCTGATCATCGGCGCGAACGATAATGGCCCGCAACGGTATTTCGATGGACTGATTGATGAGGTTATGATTTTTAAAAGGGCCTTCTCCGCCGCGGAAATCAAACGGCTTTACGAATCCCAACGGTGATCTTTGTATGGCTACACTTTTTTCTCGATTCATAAATAAGATCAACGACAGAACCGCCACATTCTTCAATGTGTTTCTCACGGTGATAGTGCTTTGGATAGATTTGATTACCGGAAGCGAGGTTCAGTTTCCGCTGATCTATGTGCTTCCGGTGGGAATGGCGGCCTGGCGGAATCAAAAGGTCATGGCCTATGGCATGACGCTGTTGCTGCCGTTGGTGCGCGGTCTTTATGAATTCCCGTGGCACACCCAGGCCTCGTTGGCGGTTGCGGGCTTCAACACCCTGATCGAAATCGCCGCCTTAATGCTCTATGCGTATTTGACAATTCGGATCGCGAAACAGACCCGGCGGATGAAACAGACGATAACAAGCCGGGAACTGGAGATCAGCCAGCTGCGCTCCATCGTCCGGGATAAGAGCAGCACCCTGCAGGGACGGGGACTCTCCGCCGGTATGGCGGAAGGTTTGGCGTTGATCTATCGGCCTCCGGATAGCGAGTGGACCTCCCTGCACCGCGCGATCGCGCGCAATGATGTGGATGCCGAGATTCATCGGATTGAAAGTGCCCTGATCGCGGCGATCTCGGAATTAAATGACACGCAAAAACAGTTTGAAGGACAGAGGGCGACGGTGGAGCGGGACTTGCTCGATGTGCATCTGGAGATGCTCAAGGACGTCGAATTCTGGAACAAATGCAAACGTCGTGTGAGGGAGGACCTGATCAAGGCCGAGCAAGCGATCGCGGAAGAAGTTCAGGACATGGCTTCCATGCTGGCGGGATTGAAGCAGGAATTCATGCGGGAGCGCAGTGCTGACATTCATGATGTGGGTCGGCGAGTTTTGCGGAATTTCCGGGATTCCAGCGATGTATTGCCAAATCCACTGGTCTCACTTCCGCCCCATACGATTCTGGTCGCAAAAGAACTGTTGCCGTCCGATGTCTTGCAATTGAATCGCGCTAATCTGGTTGCCTTGGTTACGGAGTTTGGCGGTCCGTCGTCCCATGTCGCCATTCTGGCGCGGAGCCGGAACATTCCAGCGGTCAGCGATATCAAAGATGCCAGTTTGCTGATGGCCACGGGTGATCGTCTGCTGGTAGATGGGGAAGCGGGTACGGTAACCCTGTCGCCCACCCCCGCACAGGTAGAAAATTTTGCGGCATCCCGAATGCGCTACACCCTGATCGAATCTGCTGCGTTACAGCAACCGAACCAGAAATCAGTCACGAAGGATGGGGTTGCCGTCCATTTATATGCGAATATTTACCGAACGGATGAGGCGCACCTGGTTCTGGAATACCAATTGGAGGGAGTGGGCTTGTACCGGTCAGAATTTCTCTTTCTGGGAGTAGCTGATCCACCGGACTTGGATATGCAATTGACGGCTTATTCTGCCGTTGCAAAAATGGTCCATCCCCGTCCGGTCGTAATTCGAACATTGGATCTCGGAGGGGATAAAATCCCGCAGTTCCATCGTTCGGAACACGATTTGCTTTTGCGGGCGGGAAAACGGGGCTTGGCCTTCTCTCTGACCGAAAAGAAGATGTTTCGGACCCAACTCCAGGCCCTTCTCCGATCCGCGCAAAAGGCCGATGTGCGGATCATGTTTCCCATGGTTATGGGGGTGGCGGATCTGATGGCCGCGCGCAACCTGGTCGATGAGGTGATCCAGGAAGAGCAACTGGCCAAGCGACCCCCCATGGGGGCCATGATTGAGACCCCGGCCGCCGTCTTTCACATTCAGGAGATTGTGAAAATCGTGGATTTCGTGTCCATTGGGACCAATGATCTCGCGCACTTCATCCTGGCAACGGACCGACAATCACAGGAATCTTCGGGGGTGCTTTCGTTTATGCATCCCGCCGTGCTAAGGGCAACGGATCAAGTGGTTCGGGCTGCCTTGACCCAGGGGGTGGGGCTCACCGTATGTGGCGAGGCGGCCGGCAATCCGGAAGCCGTTTGTCTGTTAGTTGGCATGGGTGTCAGGGCGCTCAGCATAAACCCATTTCGAGCGGCTCGTGTCCGCCATGTTTTACAACAAATGACGCTTGAACAGATGAACATAGCGGCCCATGCAGCCTTGGATGCCACGACCTTGGAAGAGGTTCAGCAGATCGCCATCTCGGCACTTCACGGAATCGAAGAGTAACTTCGGCTTGCGACAAGGTTTACAAGTATCAGAGAGTTTTCAGTTGATAGGATCGGGAGCCGAGACCGATGGATTCGGCGTGGGCAAACATGGCTTCATAGCCGCGTTTACCGGTTTCCTGAACCAGGTCCCGTCCGGCCGCCTTGTTCAACAGGTCGATGGTGGCCATATCAATGGCCACAGGATCGCGGGAAGCCAGGATACCGATGTCCGGACAAACCGGTTTCTGCAGGATGTCGAAACAGTCGCATTCCGGGGTGAATTGCTGGCAGAGGTTGAGGTAGAGAATGCGCTCTCCGATACGTTCCTTGACGGCGGCGCAATATTCCACCAGGCGTTCCTGAAACACTTCGCCGTTGGTCCCCCACTCAAATCCGATGGCGTCGAAGTCGCACATGGAATAACACTGCCCGCACCCGATGCAACGGGCTTCGTTCAGGGTGGCGGTCTTGTCGATGGCGATGGCATCTTCGGGACACCATTCGGTACACCGGCCGCAAGCGGTGCATTTCACGCTCTGAAAAATCGGATGCCCGCCATGGTGCATGGCCATTTTTCCGCCGCGATCCGCCAGCCCCATGGAGACGTTTTTGATCGTAGCGCCGAACCCGGCCGCGATGTGTCCGGTGGGGTGCGAAACCACCAGGAGGCTGTCCATCATACCCACCGCGCTCCCGAGATAGGCGGTCGGGCAATGCTTTGCCTGGGGGACATTCACGGCGATCCGATCACCCCCGCGGAGACCGTCACTCATGATGATCGGGCACCCGATGGCTTCCGGCGTAAAGCCGTGCTCATAGGCTTGCATCATATGATCGACGGCGTTACTGCGGCGGCCTTTGTAGAGCGTGGCGCTGCCGGTGAGAAAGGGTTTGCATTTGAGCGCGGTCAATTTTTCGGCCAGCGCGCGGGTGATTTCGGGTTTGATGTGGCCCGCGTTGCGACCCTCGCCGACATGCTGGAGAATCCCCACGAGCCGGTCATGACCACCGAGTGTCTTGAGGCCCGCCGCTTCCGCAAGTTTCAAGGTCGCCTGGGCGGTTGTCTCGGGTGACTGGTTATCCTTAAGAGGCGTGAACCAAACAGGTGCTGAAGTTTTCATTATGTATTACCTCGATTTGCCTTGGTCATATGCTGCTACAACACGAAGTCCGGCGCTGTCGCTCCGAACGTCGGGAGCAATGTGAGACCGGCCCGCCGAACGGCCACAGACGCTTTCGGAATTCCAGGAACCTCCCCGTACAACCCTCCACGCTCCCGATGAGGGACCTTTCGGGTCTATCGAGTCTCCACTCCCATAGCCCCCATACCAGTCCTGACACCATTCCCAGACGTTTCCGTGCATGTCGTAGAGCCCCCACGCATTTGCTTTCTTCTGCCCCACCGGATGGGGTGTCCCATTCGCGTTCCGGTAGTGCCATCCCACCGCTTCTGCGTCACGCACGTCATTTCCGGAATAAAACCGCGTTTTCGTCCCCGCCCGACAGGCATACTCCCACTCCGCTTCGGTTGGCAACCTGAATTTTAGGTTTCGAGCTTCAACGGTCTGATTAAGTTTTTGAATAAATTCCTGACAATCCTCCCAACTCACCTGCTCCACCGGCGCGTTGTTTCCCGCATTCTTGAATTTACTCGGGTTGCTCATCATCACCCGTTCCCATTGCGTCTGTGTTACCGGATATTTTCCCATCCAAAACCCTTGGGTGATTTTGACCGGGTGTTGATACTCGTCCCCCTGGCGTTCCGCCTCGTTGGCTGGACTGCCCATCAGGAACCCGCCGGCGCGAATCCGCACCATCTCCAGTTTCATACCTCCGCCCAAATCCACAGAAATCGGTCCCGCCGTTTTTTCATTCGGGGTCGGCGGGGCAGGTGCCATGTCCTCAAGGGCCTGTGTCTCGGAATTTGTTTCCGGATTCACGAAGCGAAGGGCTTCTCCTTCAGAATTTAGGGCCACTTTAACCGGGTTGGTTTTAGGCAACATCGTCTCGGCAGTTCCCAATTGCGCCACCGCCCTCGATTTTTCGACACTCGCCTCTTTTGCTTCTTCGATGCGGTCAGCTATCATCAGCTTCTTAATGAGCCCGTCAAGGGCAACGATATACTTCTTCAGTAAGTCGACCGAGGCCTTGTTGTATGCCTTGACCATGGGTCGGAAGGCCTCTTCGGCATCAACCGGGGGCCGGACCGTTTGTTGTTCGTCAAATCGCTTTTTCTCAGCCTCGACCACCAAATACTGTTCTATGTCCCCCTTCTGTTTGAACGACTTCAACTGGGCATCAAGGGCATTGCCATACTGGGTGAGTAGCCCTGCTTCCTGTCGATGGAGTGCCACCTGATAGGTTTCCAAATTGTTGGTCTGTTGAGCATGGGCCGGGGTGAAGGACAAGATGATCGCAAACAAAGCAACGGCAAGGACACTTAAACGGTACCTGAAGTTCACTGGATTTATCTCCACGAAAAAACGGGCAAAGTTTTTGCCGTTCTTCCGATAGACTAGCATAAATCACCGGGATGTGAATCTCGAATGCCGCCCTGTGTGCCCATAAGGTCGGGTGGCAAATACCCAACATCAGGTGACCCGCAAAAATAATCCCTTCAGGTATTCGCCTTCGGGGAAGTTGGGCAGGAGCGGGTGGTCCGGGCCGTGGCCGGTATCGGCCAGGATGCGAACCTCGCGACGGGCATCGAGGGCGGCGCCGGCGATGACTTTGCGAAAGAGCTCGCGGGATACAACGCCGGTGCAGGAAAAGGTCGCCAGCAGGCCGCCGGGCCGTAACAATTTGAGAGCCAGCAGATTGAGATCCTTGTAGCCCCGGCAGGCGCCATCGACATGATCCTGGCCGGCGGCAAATTTCGGGGGATCGAGGACAATCAGATCGAATTGACGCCGTTCATCGCGAAAACGGCGAAACTGCTGAAAGGCATTGGCCTTGAGGATTTCCGCGCGATCGGCAGTACCGTTAATCTCGTGATGGCGGAGCGCCATGTCCAAAGCAGGAGCCGATTCATCCAGATGCAGGATGCGGGCCTGCGAGTGGGCTTCTGCCAGATAGACTCCAAATGCGCCTGTATAAGAGAAGGCGTTCAGGACTGAAAATTCAGGGCCTTCCCAATTCCTGGCAAAATCCGCGATCCGGCGCCGGTTTTCCCGCTGATCCAGGTAATACCCGGTCTTCTGGCCTTCCAGCAGATTGACCCGGAAGTGCAACCCATTTTCGCGGAACTCAATTTCAGGTTCGGGTAAGGCGCCATAGATTAGGCCTCCGGTTGGTGGAAGTCCCTCCCGGGCGCGGCTTTCGCTATCACTGCGGTCAATGATGGCCGTGGGCTGGGCCACGCGGACGAGGGATTCCAGTATTTCAGCTCGTCGGGTTTCAACGCCGAGGGTCTGGAATTGGGTGACGCAAACCGACCCGAAGACGTCAACGATCAGACCCGGAAAGCCATCGGCTTCGGCGTTGATCCAACGAAAGGCGGTGGTGGTCTGGCGGTTGGTACCATCAAAAAAATCGAGGCCGGCGAGGTGACGGAGGCGCAGGGCATCGCGAAAGCGGTTTTCGAAAAAGGCGCCATCGACGGTTTCTTCCGGCCGCCGGGTCCAGATCCGGAGGGCGATTTGGGAGCGGGAATTGAAGTAGCCGCGCGCAAGCCAGTCGCCACCGGTGGTCAACAAGTCGACGGTCGCGCCGTCGGGTAAACCGGCGGGATTGACGAGGGCGCCGGAAAAGACCCAGGGATGGCCCTGGGCGAAGATTTTTTCCCGGGCGGGGATGAGACGGATAGAATCGGACATGGGAACTCCTGGTAAATCGGTGAATGGGACGAATAACAGGTCTTAAAATAACATTTAATCAGTGGCGGACCAATAGAATTTATGAAACGTATTAACGCTACTTAAGAATCATCGTCACGCAGAAACTTGGATTGCCACCCGACGGCAAGATATTCTCCTTCACAACGTCTTGACGAGTGTGCGTTACGTTTGATACGGTGCGGAAAGTTTACCCGTTGGTTCTCGAACGGGATGGTCATTTGCGGCAACCGGCTTGTCGTTTTTCCATGATGGCTGGAGGAAGGTTGGCGATGGTGTTAACGGGGAAACATCGTCTGGGCGGGGTGTCAGCGCAATATCGCGGAACTGCTCATAACAGAATTCAAGAGCGTTGCGAGCCTACGCGATTTCTAAGTTTGATATTTCATTGCGTCGGCTCTTCTCACTCAGAATCCTATCGATCTCCCCGCATCCCAATCTCTGCCAACTACGATCCGGATACTGGATGGAACCATTCATGTGGACTGAGATGAAGATTGAGGAAAAACAAATTAAGTTGGATCAGGTCATGGAGAGCACCCACAAACTCCTCATGAGCACCTGATCGAACGTCATAAGACACGATGAAGCCAGTTGATGCCAATCTCGTAAAGCAATTTGCCAACGCCTTCTGTTTCGGACGCAATGGTCTTTCCGCGAAAGAGATACCCGAGTATTTTTCGCAATATGAGAGCGGCGTTCCGACAGCGGCGAGCTACGAGATGTCAGTTACGAAGGCGGTTCTTTTTGTCGACACCGTGAAAGCGTTATCTCCAGAGAACCAGTATCAGGCTCTATACGATCTTTGCGATTCCCCCCCTGAATCGAAACACAAAATGCCGAGCGAGGCTGAACGCTTGAAGCTTTTACAGGCTCTCGTTATGGCTGACGGAAAATCCCCGCTTGCGGTCAAACTCTCCGCGGTCACGCTTCAAGGCGTCCGCTCGCAGTGGTTTATTGCCGCATCTCGCCTTCCAAATAATCCGGCTAGCGCTATCACTGCTGCCCGTACCCTCGTGGAAGGAGTGTGCAAGACCATTCTTACTGAGCTAGGCCAAACTCCAGACTCGTCAGGCGAGTTGACGACGCTTGTCAAACAGGCACGAGCGGCCCTTTGCATTGATGCCACTCAAGGGGCAAGTCAAAACGTCCACCAAATTCTTTCGGGCCTTGGCCAGATCGTCAACGGACTCGCCGGCCTAAGCAATAAAGCAGGCGACAGGCATGGGCTGGCAACCGGCGCAAAGATTACTGATCTCTCCCTTGCTGCTCTCGCAGTCCACGCGGCGGGAACCTTGTCCCTCTTTCTTGTTCGCGCATACCAGCCAAATAGATGCAAACAAAAACAGGAATCCAAGTTATGAGCCTTCTGATTCCAAGTATACCATTTGGTAATTCAGGAAAACTTTTGGAAAAGTTCAATAAAAACTACTCGCCTCCGAAGACCTTCAAGGAGCTTAAACTGCGGTTACTTAACACAAGGTTCTCAAAAATTTCGTATCGAAGAAAGAAACTATGGTTATGTATACTATACTATATCGCTGGCTCGGAGTATAAATGCGCGGACATGACAGATCTGGTTTTCATTGAATTTATTGATAACCTCTTTGACATTTCAGAAATGACCTTGTCGAGGGAGTTAAAGAGGGTGCATGACTGATTTTTGATCCGATGACAAAAAGCGCTTGTGTTTTTGACCGAAAGGCCTAGTATTATAGGCCATGACAACAAAACCACCCTCAGACCGATGCCGTGCCATTCTCAGTGAGATGGAAAACATCCCCGTGATCGTTCCCGGAAAGGTGAGCGCCCGCCGCGCAGCGGGCGGCAAAGTCACCGGTTGGAAATTGCAACGTTGGCATGAGGGTCACAACCAGACACGCCATATACCAGGTCGGCTCCGAGACCCGTCGTTCATAGGCTTCGATGAATCGGCCGATCACGTGGTCGATATGGGAGATTTGGGCGTAATAGGCGCGGCGGGCATCGGCCAGAATAGACGCGGGAAGGTGGCCATGCCACGCGTTGGGGTCGGTGACCGGCAGGTCGTGGGCGGCGGCCCAATCTCCAACCGGGACCGGAGGAATGGGCGTATTTCGATAAGGCTCAAAAAAATCGGCCGGGGGATCCAAGGGTGCATGAGGTCGGTGGAAGGAGAGATTGAGAAACATAGGGCGGTGCGGGTCGCGGTTTTTCACGAAAGCCAGCCCGCGTTCCACCACCCAGGAGTTGTTATGCCAGGGTTCGGGCAGAACGCTCACGCCGGGTTTCCAGGAATTCCAGTCAAGGCCATGATCGGTTTCGAGAACTTTTGTGCGCTCGGCCAGCCAGACATGATAATCGTTCACGTAGGGGTGGTCGGGGGATGAAAAATTCTGGGCAGCTTCATAAGACTCTTGAGATTCGAAACCGAGCGGGAGTTTTTGGGGGAAGAAATGAGTTTTGCCAACGCAATGGGTTTGATAGCCGCCTTCGGCCAATTCTTCCGCGAGGGTATGGGTGTAGCGCCAGGGAACCTCGTCTTGATATCCCAATCGTCCATGCGTGGTGGGTCGGAGTCCCGTGAATAGCGAGGCTCGGGCCGCGATACAGGAAGGGCATGAGGAATAGGCTGCGGTGAAGCGGGTGCCGCGGGCGGCGAGCCGGTCAAGCTGGGGAGTTTGGACGATGGGATGTCCATCCGCCCCGAGGCAATCCCCGCGCATCTGATCGGCGATGATCAAGATTAAATTGGGTTTAGTTGGCATGGTTTTACCTTTCAATCGGTTTTAACGCATTCCATCCCCCGCTTGCAATTCAGGTTTCATTTTGTCACAATTTGCGAACGTTTAATTTTGAAGGGAGATCCGCATGACAGAAGTGATGCTTTGCGTGACGGTGATGGTAACTCTCTGCTGGGTCATTTGTCTGAAGATGGATATCCAAACCCTTAAAGATGAGAATGAGAAACTTCGTTCCGCCCTCAAAATCGGCCTTCGTGAAAAGACCGGACACGTCGAAGTTGCAAAGCCCACCATACCGGTTTGGAGCAAGCCGTCAGATTGAGCCCATTTTAATCCGAGGCGCATCGCGAAATCATCGTCCGAATTCGCAGCCGAGGGCAAGGGTGCCGGTGGTGGATTTGTGCGAGATGCCGGCGTCTGCCAGGGAAGAGGGAATAGGAACCCCGTCAATGGTCATGGAACCCCGTATTTCAGAAATTTCCTGGTATTCGACGCCGGCCAGCAAATAAAGCTGTGAAGTCAGGTAATATCGGGCGCTCAACCCCGCCGCCCAAAAGTCGCCGTTATCGAAGGATTCCGTGAATTGGGTATCGCTGTAGAGATGATGATCCTTGTCATCGGCGCTGACGAACGGGCTGTAAAGGACGTAGCCATCGAGGGCGGTTTTGCGGCCGCGCCAACCGGTTGAAACTCCAAGGTAAGGGATTTCAAAAGTTTCTTCATATTCAATGCCGGTGATATCTTCAAAGGCGCCGGCGAGATCCCGAAAACCATTTTCGCTGCTGTAGATGAAATAGCCACCCTGATCGGCCCATTTCCAGAACATATGCCGGTACCCCAGTTGGGCCTTCAGGTCGAAATCGGTTTTTTGGATCAGGGCATAGGCCAGGTTGACATCCCAGCGAGTTGCGTCCTTGACCTCAACGGGAGAATGCGACCAGTCACTCCAATTATCATCGCCGCTATACACCGTCCAGTCATAGTCATCCATGGCTCCCTGACCTTCACTGATGGCGGACCAGAATCCAGCATTGGCAGAGAGGCGGTAGGGGGTGTCGAGCGAGAGCACGACACCGACCATCGAAACAGAATTGATATCCCAATACAGTTCGCTTAATTTTTCCGATCCGTTATAGACGATTTCGCGGGATTCACCATAGATCATGGAAAAATCGCCGCGCACGCCGAAGGTGTATCCGTTTTGTTCGCCCAGAGTTTGAATGGGGGTTGTTGCGGGAACGGGATTTTGCGCCAGGCTGGTCAGGCTGAAAGCGAGGAGCGCGAGCGCGATACGGCCGGGTAAGGGATGAATTGAGCGAAACATGGGACATATCCTTTCGTTAATCCGTCGAGAGGAAAATATAAGGAAGGGAGAGGACTGTCAATTTTCTTTACAAGAAACCCTCTTATTCAGAGTGCAAGCCAAACTGGGGTTGGCTTTCGGGATGATTGACCCAGAGATAGGAACGGCCGAATCCGTTCACACTGGATCCGGCCGTCTCGTTCCCGCAATTATCAGGGCGCCTTCGCCGTCTGAAGGGTCTCCAGCATAGCCTTGTGCTCGATGAGATTCAGCGGGCCTTCGCCATGAATGCAGGCGACAAAGACCCGACCGCCGATCGTGAAGACGATCACTTCTGCATTTCCCTCATCGCCATCGTCCGCTTCCGTTGCCGGACCGATCAACCGTTTAGCCGAAGTTTGGGCCAGGAGCAGATCATTCGTAGCGGTCGGTTTAAAGTTCAGCACTTCGCCCTTGATCACATCCGCGACCCGCGAAACCCCTTCGGTCACGTTCGATGCGTTGTTCACCGCCCAGATATGGAGAAACATGTCTTTGGTGTGAATGACCGTTTTGCCTTTGATGGGCGTGACAATTGTCTTGGCCGGCACCTTCAAGACCAATTCCGGCACCCCGCCCGCCGGAACCGAAATGAAACGTTCGGCATCTTGTGCCTGTACCGCCAGGGCGAAAGAAAGAACAAACAAACTCATCATCAAGTTACGCATGGTAGCTCCTTAAAATTCCCAACCACAATTAAACCAGACTTGCGCAGTGGGCGAGTCATCGGTTACCCCGAAGAGCGGCGCGGCATTGAGTGTCATCTGCGGATAGGGATGATATTGAATACTGGGGCCGACGACCACCGAATTCTCATAGTCGCCGCGATCCTCCTTCGTGTCGGTAAAGCTGGCCTGGCATTCCGCGCCAATGGCCATCTTGGAGTCGACCGCCGAATAGCTGATCCCGCTCCGCACGGAGTATTCCCTTTCCAATTCGCCGCCGGTTTCAAATTCGCCGACAAAATTAAGCCCCCAGTGCCAGCGGGGACAGATCTCTCCCCCCAACAGAAATTTGGGTTCAACCTGATCCGATTCCATCTCATCATCGTGACGGATCCATTCCAGGTAAAGCGTGGGATTCCCGGGTAGTTTTCCCCAGTCGGCGAGGGCATAACGCAGTTCAAGTTGTTGACTGGTGAAAATTTCGCCCGACTCGCTGGATTGGTCGGTTCTCAGGTAAACGTCGAATTGGAATCGGTTCGGCAGGCCGAATTCGACTTCATACAAGTCCCGGTAAGCGGTTGTCCCATCTTTTTCGAAGGTAGTGCGGAGCCAATACTCGAATTCCATTTTTCCTTCGGGGACCACGTAAACCCGTGTGGTCGGAAACCGCCGGGTAGCGGTCCAGCGGGGCTGTGCATAAGCGCCGATCGGATCTTCCTCTCGCAAGGCGGCTTCCCGTTGCCCGAGAACCAGGATTTCGGGCAATTCCCATGATCTGAGATGCACGGGGGGAATAACGGGTGTGTTGGTTGCGGGGGGATTTTGGGAGTCCGCCGGATTCATGATCTGACCGGAGGCCGCTCCGACCCACCACAGGGTCACCAGGGCCAGGGCACCACACAACGGACGACCTTTACCGAGATGCATAACGATATCCCTCCTGTTTTGCGCCGATGGAACTCCATCTGCGAGACCGATCGGTCTTTAAGGGTATAAACGAAGAATCAGAAGAAAAGGTTCAATATTTTTTTCGTGCGGAGCTTGCACGAATAAGGTCTACCAATCGCGGCCTTGAAGATCAACCTCGCCGGGCGGGAATGGCTCCGGGCCGAGGGTGAGGGTCATGCCGATATTTTTATCGGGGATACGTTCCCGGGCCCCGGTTTCATTCGTCATAAAAAAGGCGCGTTCCTGGATTTTCCAACCGAGAGAGGAATAAAAGCGCGCCAGACCCGGGACGCAAAAAAGCAGGCCGAAGGCGATCCCTCGACGGCGTGCCTCAGCCAGGGCGCGGATCATCAGAAGGGCGCCCAGTCCGGATTTACGCCGGGTAGGCGCAACGGCCAGATTTTGGACGCCGGCAATGGTGATCTGGCTCGCACCCGCCCGAATGGTGCGGCGGACAATGCCGACATGGCCGGTGATCTTGCCGGCTTCGCGGCGAAAAAAAGAATACTCCGGAGCGGTTCCGTGCCAGTATCGGGATTGACTGAAGACCGTTACATCGGGCGGGAAACAGAGGCAGAGCAAATCCCGAATACCCTGATCAAGATCGGGGGACAGGTCGGACTCCTCGGCTATTTCGATCAAATCGGACGTACTCATAGAATTAACTTTAGCGCACCGAGGGCCGCCAAGGCCAGAACGAAACGACCGAATAATTTTTCGGGCAGACGGTTGGCAATCCGGATTCCCAACAGGGCGCCCAGGATGATGAGAGGGCAGAGAGCCAGATTGATTTTGAGGGAGGCGGGGTTGATGAGGCCCATCTGGGCGCTGAGGGGGACCTTGAGGACATTGACGATCAGGAAGTACCAGGCGCCGGTTCCGATGAACGCCGCTTTGGGCAGGCGCATGGTCATGAGGTAAATGGTCATAATCGGTCCGGCGGCATTGGCGAGCATGGTGGTGATGCCGGCGCCGAGTCCGAGGCTGGCGGGAACCCAATGGGATTTGGGGACCGGCGCTTCGGCGGCGGAACGGGAGCGCCAGACGTGCAACCCCAGCAGAACCAGGATGATGATCCCGATGAGCGGGCGCAGTTGGGCATCGGTAATCCGGCTCATGATTTTCCAGCCGATCAGGATTCCCAGGATGGCATACGGAAGCAGGCGGATGAGGTGGGACCACACCGCATGACGGCGGTACCAGGCGACGGCAAACAGATCGCCGACGATCAGCATGGGAAGAACCAATCCCGTCGAAGCTTTGGCGGGGATCACCGCGGCGATGAAGGGGATGGCCAGGATACCGGCGCCGGGCAGACCGGTTTTTGAGAGCCCCAGAAAAAAGGCGCCGGCGGCCAGCACCGCCCACTGGGCGAGGGACAAAGTGTGAAGGTCGAAATTCATGGAAGGGGGGCATCGTGACATGCCCCGGGTTGCTTGGCAAGAGCGGTTATCTTTTTCGCGCCGGGGATTTTTTTGCCAGATGGTCGATCATTCGGGCGTAGGCCGCCCGCGGGGTCGGCAGTTTCACCGGTTTCTCCAACAAGCCGGACATCAGCATGGCATTGCCCAGTTCCAATCCATGGATTCCTTCCGTCCCCGGGGCGACCAGGGGCTCGCCATGCAGAATCGCATTCACAAAATTCTGGGTCACATGCTGATGTTGCCCGATCCCGCTGGGGCCCGGCGGGACTTCGATCATCAGCTTTGATGCCAGAACGGTGGGGAAGGATTCCGGTGTCGTCCGGCAGAATTCCGACACGGACTGTTCGGTCTGAATGAATTCGATGGTGGAGCCTCCGTCCGTCACCAAACGCCCGCGATCGCCGGTGATTTCGAGCCGGTTGGTGCCCGGGGATTCGCCGGTCGAGGTGAAAAAAGCGCCGGTCGCGCCGTTTTTGAATTTCATGATGGCGGTGACGTCGTCTTCGACTTCGATTCGGTGGAACTTGCCCAACGAGACGATCGCCGTCACTTCCACGGGCATGCCCACGAACCATTGAAACAGATCCAGATTGTGGGGGCATTGGTTGAGCAACACGCCTCCACCCTCACCGGCCCAAGTCGCACGCCAGCCGCCGGAGTTGTAATAGGCCTGGCTTCGGAACCAGTTGGTAATGATCCAGTTCGCGCGGGTGATGTCGCCCAGCCATCCTTCAGCGATCATCTGTTTGACTTTTCGCCAGGTGGGGCTGGTTCGCTGGTTGAACATGGCGGCGAAGAGGAGCCGGCCCTCGACTTTGCGGTAGGCCCGGTTGGTCAATTCCGCCTCCTGGGCCGTGACGGCCACCGGCTTTTCACACAACACATGCAAGTGGTGTTTGAACGCCAGGCGGGTCAAGGGCGGATGGGCATAATGAGGAGTGGCGATCAGCACCGCATCCACCCGGCCGCTGGCCATCAGCTCCGCACCACTTGAAAAACCGATCAACCCGGGATGTTTTTCGATCTGTTTTTGAACCGCTTCCGTACACGTATCCGCCACGGCGGCGAGCGTCACGCCTTTGACTTTATCGAGATAATTAATATGGACACTGCCCATACCGCCGCAACCGATTACGCCCAGCCGGACCTGTTGAAGTCGTTTCATGCCGAAGTTCTCCTTGATGGCCGAACAAGATGCCTCTTTTTGGATTAAAAAGCAAGGGTAGCTACGGGTTGATTTTGCCTGTACTTTTTGGCATGATTATAGGAATGAAAGACCACCCGAACCCGCATGGAATAAGAGCGCGACCCCGGCTATTGCTGTGCCGGAGGGTGGTCCTGATCATGGGGGTGGCGATCGGGGTTGGAAGTGGCGGTGGATGGGCCTGGAGCGCCGATAATATCGTTCGAATCGGAGAGGTTCCGGCCCGGGTAATCCGGCTGGACCAAACCCACCCCGATGCCATCCGGTTAAGCGAAATGGCTCCCCGAAAGATCGCCTTGGAGCAACGACGGTCGGAGACGACTTCCCCAGGCCCAAAGGAATCGGGTGTGCGAAACATCCTGAAGGAGATGTATCCTTCGATGGGATACTCTTCGAATAATGAACGGACCCTGTCGGCCGTTTTATTTGAGCCGTCCCTTCCTTTTGACGATCTCGAACGGGATTTCGAACTCCGGAATGGATCGGTCCTGCGGAAAGCGCATTTTCAACGTCTGCCCGATGGGTGGTTCCGAATTCAGCATCAGGCGGGTCTGGGCAATTATCACATCCGGGAATTCAATGAAAAAGACCAGACCGTCCTGGCGGCTTGGCGGGCCCAGGAGTTTTCACGATTGGAATTGGATCCGGTAACCCGGGAATCGCTGAGTGACGTGACGGTGAACCGGCGCAAGTTGGATTATACTCTGATTCCGGAAATTAAATTGGAAGAGGTGCATCTGGAGGAGGTCATCCGATTTTTGAAATCCTATTCCATAGAGCGCGATCCGGCGCGAAAAGGGATGCAATTCGAAATGGATGTCTGGGATCCCCAGCAACCGGTGACGCTGCCGATGCTCCGTTATGTTTCCTTGAATCAATTACTGAAGCTGGTCGCCCAGCAAACCGGGACGGTCATTGAAATAGGGTCTAAGTCGATCCTTTTGCGCGATCCTTCAAAAGTCAGGACGACGGAGCCACAGGGATAAATAGCGGTTGCGAACGAGTCCGAAAGGCTTTGGTTGTAGGAGGCTTGTCAGCCGAAGAAAAGTGTCATACCATGCCTCACTTGAACGCGTCACAATAACAATTCAATCCAGTTACTAATTGCACCGGAGGCATCATGGCCCGCTATCCTCAAGGATTGCTCGTATCCTGTCAGATTCCATGGGATGAAAAGGATCGGTTGATGGAACCTGTTTTCCGTGAGGTCATCCGGATGGCCCTCAAGGATTTTCAGCATCTCTATATTTTTGGTACGGCGGGGGAGGGTTACGCCGTCGATCTGCCTCGGTTCCGGGAGGTGGTGGGGATTTTTGCCGAGGAGACGTTGCGGAAGCCGGACATTCACCCGATGGTGGGAGTCATCGGCCTTTCCACGGCGACATTCATCGAACGCCTGGTCATCGCCCATGAAGCTGGATTCCGGGTGTTTCAGATCTCCCTTCCATCCTGGGGTGCTTTGAATGATGTGGAGTTGATGACCTTCTTCAAGGATGTGTGCGGAGCCTTTCCGGACAGTCAATTCCTGCATTACAACTTGGGCAGGGCCAAGCGGATGTTGGAAGCCCCCGATTATCGAAAACTGGTGGATGTCATTCCCAATTTGGTGGCGACCAAAAACATGGCCGGCGGCTTGCCCCGTGCCTCTGCGTTGGTCGGCCAGGTACCGGAGCTCCAGCATTTCATGAGCGAATTCACCTTCCCACACGGGATTATGTACGGAGAATGTTCGCTGCTGGCCGCCTTTGGACCTATGACCCCCCATAAGGCCAAAGAGCTTTTCGACGCGGGGCGGCGGCGCGATGTGGCGACCCTGTTTGCCCTGCAGAAACGATTTCATGATTTATTGCAGGAAATGCTCGGCGCGCATTTGAAAGAGGATCGCATGGATGGCGCGTATGACAAAATACTGACCCGGTTGGGCGGGTTGGACGCCATGCCGTTACGCCTGCTGTCACCCTATCAAGGATTCACCGAAGCCCAGTATCAAACTGCGCGCCGGATCCTGCATGAACGATATCCGGAGTTTGTCAGTTCGCGCGTGGCCGCCACCCGCGAATAAACCTGGGATCACTTGACGTGACACAAAGACGGTCACGACAAAGCGTGACCCTCCGAGAAACCGAGAAATAAATGGGTTCACGAACCGGAGGGACACGTTTCGTCGTGTCCGCCGGAGTTTTGTGGGACTTCAGTAACAGGCTCTGATCCCCAACGGCAGCAGACGATTTCCCTCTCCTGTGGGGGCGGACGATGGCCGCCCATCTCCGACCCTGCCTCGGACCACAAATTGCCTGCCCCTAATTCCCTTCGACAACAGGATAGGCAACATCGGCCCGCAGGGCCTCACCTCCGAACCGTACCGCAGCCAAAATACCTTCCCGCGTAAGCCGGGGATGCTCCTTGAGAATTTGCTCGACGGTCTCGCCAGCGCCAAGTTTCTCGAGTATCAACTCGACCGTGACCCGTGTGCCGGCCACAACAGGCTTCCCCATCATTACCAATGGGTTCGATTCAATCATATGCTCCAACGTCGCAGTATCCTCCATGATTTCCTCATCTGTTATGAGAATACAACAGACGTCCGTGATCTTCAATCTCAGAGAACACAGGCGTTCAGATCTTAAAAGGATTCCCCTCTCCTGTGGGGGCGGACGATGGCGGCCCTTGCCCGACCCCATTTCCCCACAAAGACGGTCATGACAAAGCGTGACCCTCCGGGAAACAAACGAGTTCACGAACCGGGGGGACACGCTTCGTCGTGGCCGCCGGGGTTTTGTGGATAGGTTCTGAGCATGCACAACAGCGGATGATTCTCCTTTTCTGTGGGGGCGGGCGTCGGCCGCCCTTCCTCTGAGCACAAATTGCCTGTCCCCATCCTCTCCCCGGCGTCCCCGGCGCTACCGCGCGGGCCGCCTCTCACCTGTCCAACCGGGCAAACACCGTACCCGACTATGGCAGGGTCCTGGAGAGGCGGAAGCCGCCGGAGATGTCCCGGCGCGACGGGTCGAGCCTGCCCCGCATCGCGGAGCGGCAGTGCCCGGCGTACTCGAACCAGCCCATGCCCCGCTCCACGCGGTTCGACCCCGACGCCGCACCTGAAGGATCCGTCACCGTCCCCGGGTACGTGCCATACCAATCCAGACACCACTCCTTCACATTCCCATGCATGTCGTATAAACCCCAGGCATTCGGCAAATAACTGCCGACCGTCGCAGTCCCAGCGTTTGGAGCACAACCCTGACTGAAGCCCGATCCGCCGTTATACCAGTACCGCCCCACCTCCGCCATGTTCGGGCAAGTGCTCGTGCTCGTCAGGTTGTACCCCGAATTCAACGCCGTTGTCGTCCCCGCCCGGCAAGCATACTCCCACTGCGACTCGGTGGGCAGATCGAGCGTCGTCAGCCCGGTTTTCGACCGCAGTTTGCCCATGAACGAATCCGCATGCACCTGGCTCGACTGGGGCCAGTTCGGACTGATCGCGCTGTTGTTCGGGTTCTCACGGATTTTGTAATAACTAACCTGCTCAACCGGCCGGGTATCGCGATAACTGGCATTGTTGAAGTAGCTCGGCCAGTTGCCCATCACCCGTTCCCACTGCTTCTGCGTCACCTCGAAAACACCTATGTAGAAAGGTTGCGTCAGCGTTACCACATGCTGTGTCTCGTCGTAGTACCGCCCGAGTTCGTTGGTGGGAGAACCCATCGTGAACGTGCCCGCCGGGATGCGGCGCAGCACCAACTTAGTGGTCTTGTACTCGTCAGTCCAGCCACCGCCGGGCACAGCCGACAGGTAACTCACCGGGTATGTCGTTGCGTTCGTTCCGCCGGAGAGGTCCACGACCAGGTATAGATTTTCCTCCGATAACAACCCTGTGTTCGTCGCTGTCGCCACTAACCGGCAGCACATCGGCACCGGATAGATGGCGATCGGAACCGAACAGGTGACGACGCCGGAGCCATTAGTCACAATGTTGTCCAAATCTTGTGGGGCCGCGATGAAGTTAGTCCAAGGCCCGCATGGTGTTGGAGCCCAGTCCAAGCGGTAATTGTAATTTGTCCCGTCATTCAGCGCGTTGAAGACTAATTGTCCGGAGGTATCAATCGACTGAATCTCCAAATTCGCCGCCGGCAAGTGCAACGTGCCAGTTCCCAGCAAAAGGCACAACCATATAACTATTATTCCCAACCCAGCCCTGAGAGGTGTGTTCATCTTTTGCCTTTCGACACCAGCCAAAGCGTTCCAACACATATTGTGGTACAATACTTTGAGTCGAATCGAAGGTCAAGACCTTCTCAACTCAAGCCAAATTCCGCTTTTGACGTGCGCAGAAGAATCTCACTGCAAACTTCAAGGACAGGTTCTAAGCACACCCCAACGGCTGCAGACGATTTCCCTCTCCTGTGGGGGCGGACGATGGCCGCCATTGCCTGTCCCCATTCCCACATAAAGACGGTCACGACAAAGCGTGACCCTCGTGTGCCCAGCATGGGCATGAACTCATCATCTGAAAGGAGATGATCGGAAGCAGCAACAGCAACCGTAGCGAAAGGCAAGGCGACCCTCGCGAGGGGGCCGAGCGAAAGAAGCCCG
>Ga0118677_10001974_pt1 | contig 42343 bp, 20 predicted proteins | sample AliMusrvi5mmetaG_FD_86154 | JGI IMG/M metagenome (GOLD analysis project Ga0118677, IMG submission 86154)
CTCCCGGAGAAAAGGAAATCTGGGTAAAAGAGATGGAAGACGGGTCGAAAACAATAGCGCTGCTAAACCGGGCATCGGATCAAAACACGATCACCGTTCGATGGAAAGAGATCGGACTTAAAGGGACGCAGCGTGTAAGAGATTTATGGCTGCGAATGGAGATGGGAGCATTAAAGGATTCCTGTACTGTACCGGTTTTACCACATGGAGTTGTATTAATCAGTATTTCAAAATAGCCTTGATCTTGAATAATGACCAGTATCCAAAAAGAAACGAATAATCACAATAGCATGAAAATTATATTGTTAGCAGCAACTTTAACCACTCTTGTTTTGGCAGGCTTCAATCCGGAATCAAAATCGGTCAGGTACACCGTTGCAAAAACGCCCTGGGAATCAGAGATCAAAGACAATAGCAGGCAAAAAGCCAGGAGTGACCGTCAACCTACTTCACCCAATAACCTCTCGTTGGGGAATCATCGGGCGATAATCAGGGTTCCGGCAAAGGGAGAGGTGGCTCATTTCGATATTGAGTGGCGAAGGCATGACAAAAATAATGATAAACCCCGTTTTATCATTATCAATGCACAAACACAGGATACCGTAGCTAACATATACCGTGCGGAAGTTAATAATGAGCATTGTAATCTGTTATTTGGACCGGTAGAAGCGGGAGACTATTATTTTTATTACCTCCCTTTTGAGATCCAGGGAGGGTGGGGAGGATACGGTAAAAGATACGTTCCGCGGGAGCCGTTGCCTGCCGAGGGCTGGCTAACCCAAAACAAAGTCAATAATGGCGATATAAAAGATTTCATCGAGGCAAAATGTGTTGAAATACAAGCAAGAACCGAATTCGACTCTTTCTTCCCAATGGAAGTGATCGCAACTGCAAAAGAGAAGGAAAGACTAATATCATCAGATCGCAACAGTAAGTTCCTGCTGTTTCCCGAAGATCGGAAATATCCGATCCGTATGCTCGATAACATTCCCCAGAAATGGATACTCAACCCGCAGACTGATAAATTCGAAGGAATTGCCTGTAAGAATGAGTATTATGCTTTCCAGATCGGTTTATGGGCCTTGGAAGATATCGAGGATATAAAAGTTGTTTTCACCCCCCTGAAAGGTAAGAAGTACTCAATACCCAAAGTATCGATGACCTGCTTCAATACCGGAGGGATTGACCCGTCAGGCAATGCTTTTAACAAGACCGTAAATGTTGCTAAAGGGAAAGTACAGCCCCTGTGGATTGGCCTCGACTTGCCCAAGGATATTCCATCCGGAACCTACTCTGGAAAGCTGGTCATACAGAGCAGGAATTCAGGACAAAAGGAAATAGAAGTATCGATAAAAGTTACGGGAGATGTGTTGACAGATCGCGGTGACAGTGAAACCTGGAGGCATTCGCGTTTAAGGTGGCTTAATTCGACTGCAGGAATTGATGATAAGCCTGTGCAGCCCTATCTACCAATTGAAGTTCAAAATACCGGACTTAATTTAACCGGTAAGGAGATCTCCTTTACTGAAAATGGGATGCCTTCATCAATAAAAGCGTGGGGTCAGGAGGTGCTGTCCGCTCCGATCGAATTTTTTATTGAATCTTCAAACGGTAAAATGCAATTTAAGTCTATCAGGACAAAAGTATTGAAACAGTCCGAAAATCTGATCTCTAAAGAAATATCACAGAAAAATGATCTTTTTGATTTACAGACCCGGTCAGAAATTGAAGCCGACGGATGGATGAAATATTACTTTAAAATAAAAGTACTTCAGGACATTGATGTTTCCGATATACAATTGAAAATTCCATATCGAAAAGAAAATTCGGTTTTCCTTTCAGGGATGGATCGATATGGGGTTGAAACTCCAGATAATCATGATGCAAAATGGGATCCGTTATATGATGCATTTTGGTTAGGCAGTGCAAAGGGAGGGTTATATTGTGAATTAAGAGGTGCTTCTTATTGTGGCCCCCTCTTATATTACAAACCAATCCGTGATTTTTACCACCCTGCCCCACCCGAAAGCTGGAACAACAGTGGGAAAGGGGGATTCAGAATCCGAACAACGGATAATCAACGCAATGCGATCGTATACTCTGGTAGCAGAAAGTTAAAAAAAGGTGATTCGCTCACCTTTGAATGCGCCTTAATCATTACTCCTGTTAAGAAATTAGATACAGCTCATCAGTTTACCAATCGTTACTATCATAATCAGTACCATCCTGAACCGTCTGAAAATGATGCTGCATTAGGTGTGAAAGTTGCGAATTTACACCATGCCAACGAATTCAATCCAACGATAAATTATCCCTTTATCGCTACAAATGAGATGAAAGGGTACGTCGATCGTTGTCATTCGAAAGGGATTAAGGCCAAGATATATTATACGACAAGGGAACTTTCGAATTTCACAACTGAGATATGGGCCCTTCGAAGTCTTGGAAATGAAATCCTTACAGGAGGCAGGGGTAGCGGCTATCCCTGGCTGAGAGAACACCTTACAGATAATTATACTCCGCAATGGTACCAGTACCTCGATGATTCAAGAGGAGCTGATGCTGCAATTCTGACCTCTGTGGGTATGACCCGTTTGTACAATTATTACGTTGAAGGGATTAAATGGTTAGTCAAAAATGTAGGCATTGATGGGATCTATATCGATGCTGCCGCCTACGACCGGGAAATGGTCAAACGGATAAAAAAAGTGATGGATGAGGTAAAACCCGGATGTCTGCTTGATTTGCATGAGGGGCACGATTGTATTTTAAGATACCTGGAGTTCTTCCCTTATCTTGACAAAATCTGGCTGGGTGAGGGTATCAATTATAATAAAACAGAGCCGGTGGATTGGCTGGTATCGGTATCCGGAATTCCATTCGGATTTATGAGCGATATGCTACAGCTCGGAGGTAATCCGTGGCGCGGAATGGTATTTGGAACCACCACCCGGTATGGATGGACCACTGACGGGGTTTTTTGCGACCCAACGAATATTTGGAATAGCTTGGATAACTTTGGAATAGCCGACTCAAAAATGGTGGGTTTCTGGGAAGAGCAACCTCTTGTCACAACATCAAAAAAGGATGTGTTGGCAACCACCTATCTGAAAAATAAGAAAATGCTCATCAGCCTGGCAAGTTGGGCAAAGGAACGTACAGATATCAGATTGAATATTGATTTCAAACGGGCAGGATTGGACGCAAATAAAATCAAAATCACAGCTCCAGAGATAAAGAATTTCCAATCTGGGAGAGCATTTAAATTAACCGATCTGATTCCTGTTGAACCTACTAAAGGCTGGCTGCTGATTATTGAAGCGCAATAGTTTTTTGTTTATAAATGAGAATAAAATCAAAAGACAAAAATGGCAAAAAGAACAATTACGGTAATTTTGTTAAATCTGATGTTTTGCTCCTCTCTGTTCTCACAGGTAAAAACCATCAACATCAAAGACTATTTACATGGTAAGGATGCAACGCCAGCAGTCTTTGAGGCAATTAATCATTGCAAAAATGCCGCAGCCGGAAAGATTACTTTCCCCAAAGGCAAATATGAGTTCTGGCCCGATTATGCTGCCGAGAAATTCCTTTTTGTAAGCAATAACAGTGAAGGGTTAAAGCGTTTTGCCTTTGACCTTACCGGAATGAAAAACATCGAGATTGACGGGCAGGGCTCCGAATTTATCTTTCATGGTTTTATTTGCCCCTTCCTCCTTGATAATTCATCAAATATTAAAATCAGAAACTTTTCAGTTGATTATTCACGAACTTTTCACTCTGAAGGACAGATAATCACAACATACATGGATAGCATCGACATAACTTTTTCCCAGGCATTTCCTTACCGAGTCGATAAAAGTAAACTGATCTTTCAGGATGAAAACCATATTGAATACCCTTGGGGAAATCTTTTGGAATATGACACCCAAAAGAAGGAAACGGCATTCATGGCAGATGATTTCTGGTGTGGCTCAAATCCGGAAGTTAAGGAATTATCGCCGGGGAAGGTAAGACTATTTCTTAAAGGGATAAAAGGAACAGTTGGCAATACTTTTGTTTTTGGAGCAGGTCATCGGATTACTTCAGCATTTACCATTTATAAGTGTTCAGGGATAGATATCTCAAATGTGAATATTTACCATTGCGGGGGAATGGGAGTTATTGCACAGTTAAGCCGGAACATAACCCTTGATAACCTAAAGATCACACCATCCCCTGGTTCGGAAAGAGTTCTAAGCGTATCGGCTGATGCAACTCATTTTGTGAATTGCAGTGGAAAAATCACCATGGTCAATTGTACATTTGAGAATCAAAATGACGACGCGACCAACATCCATGGAATGTATGCCCATATCGACAAAATTATATCTCCTACAGAATCCGTTGTAAAATATATTTATGGTTTTGACTTCCTTTCAACAGGCGATAAGGTTGAACTGGTTGACCCTTCCAGTTATATCACCTATGATGAAAACAGTATTACCTCGGTAAGACGGCTAAACAATCAATATTCAAGAATTACATTTAAGAAACCATTGATCTCTGCGACCAAAGTCGGGGATGCCATCGCCTCAACAACTGAATATCCGGAGATACTCATAAAGAATTGTAAAATCGGGAAAAACCGGGCCAGAGGTATCCTGTTAGGTTCACGGGGAAAGATCGTGATTGAAAATAATACTTTTCACACTCCGGGTACGGCAATTCTGTTGGAAGGAGATGCCAGAACCGGTGCCGAACAGGCGGGTGTGCGGGATTTAACCATTCGAAACAACACATTTGACAACTGCAATTTTTCTCCCGGCCCATGGGGTACAGCCGCAATCCAGGTACGGGCAGGAATAAGTGAAAGTAAAAGGGAGACAAGCAGGTATAATAGGAACATCCTTATCGAAAATAACCTTTTCAGAGCTTTTACTCCCCGTATTTTAAATATGTATTGCGTTGATGGACTTACCTATAGAAATAATAAGATTGAAAAAACAAGCGACTATAAATTGACGGATGATCGTGCTGAACCGTTTATCGTTTCGCACTCCTCAAATGTAAAAATTGACAAATAAACACTTTGATGATGAAAGAATTATTAATCATATTTTCAATATCTTGCAGTGTTTTATATGGTTTTGGCACCGGAATAACCGTCGGCAAAACCTTTCAAAATGAGAACCCCGACACAACTTTCATATCGTACCCTGATGATTTAAAATTTGCCATACCCCGAAATCATCAGTATCACCAAACACTTACTATGAAGATTTGTGTAGCACGGTCATTGTGGGATGGAAAATTTAAACGCAGAGGTAACGGAAAAACTCAGCTTTTTTTAAGCTACGATCAGGCGCTTGATTTAATTCGGCGGATTAACAACCTCACCTTGGGAATACCTAAAATAATTTATATTGTCGGATGGGAATCTACCGGCGATTCATGGTTCGAGGGAAATGCAAAACTGAAGCGACCCGGCGATACCAGTTCACTGGCCAGCTTAAAATGGTTAATGCATGAGGCAATCAAATACCACACAACTGTCAGTCTGCATATTAACATGTTTGATACCTACGAAGACAGCCCGCTGTGGAATACCTATGTGAAGAATAACATCATAGCCAGAAATACGGACGGTACTTTGAGAACTGCAGAATGGGGTTATCCGATAAGTTATGCACAGGAGTGGAGGACAGGATTTACCAAAAAGCGAATTGACAGCCTTTGCAATTTACTCCCGTTGAAAGAATCAGGGACCATTCATATAGATGCCTTTCATTCCTGGCCTCCTGTCCCGGTGCCCGATGGTAGCGGGAAATACCGTATTGATCTGACAAAAGGGTTAATAAGTCCCTATTTAAATTTTACGGTGAAGGATGAAACCGAAGCGCAACGAAATATCTTCAGGTACTGGGCGTCAAAGGGGATTGATGTAACCAGCGAAGGAGCGGACTTTTTGCGTGAAACCGCTTTTGAAGGCTATCAGCCCATGGCATGGTGGTATGGCGGACTTGACCATTATCTGAAGTGGCCTGCATCCTATTATTGCGGAGGACAGGATAACAGTGAATTGGGAAAACTTTTCGGAACAAGTATGCATGGGGAGGATATCATTCAGGAAGACTTTAAAATGCTCCCGGGTTTCAGGGAACAGTTTTGTTTGAAAACTGTCATCTGGTATTATCTGAACAGACTCGATCGGTTGTATCTATTAAAAGGAAAGGATTATAAGGCGGTTCAGTATTCTGATAAGGTAAGAACATCTCTTTCCGGTAATGAGTATAAAGTGACCCAGGGAAATACCATACTTGTTGAAAATGAAGATGTACTGATTCCTGCACTATGGATTAATGATAGAAGTCTGATAGCTTATAGCAAAGCCGGATATGAAAATAAAACCTGGGTTCTTCCTGAAGATTGGTCAAAAGTAGTAAGAGTAAAGTTGACCCGTATCTCGGCAGAGCGCAAGACCATATTAGGACTCAAAAAAACAGAATCAGGAAAACTGACCTTAACAATTGGTCGTGATGAAATGCTCCTTATTGAAAGGAAGTGAAAGAAAAAATTCAACATAAGAAATATAAAAACTATGAATATGAAAAACATCCTGTTGACAGTTATTTGCCTCATTTTAACCGGTTCGCTCAATGTATTGCTTGGCAGTAATGACAATCAAATTGAGAAATCCGATACGACATTCTTTTCGTATCCTAAGGATTTGAAATTGTTTATACCTCGTATATATGATTACAGTCAAACACTTACGATGAAACTAATGTTGTCGCAAGCTTTGTTTGAAGGTAAATTTAAGCGAAGAGACAACGGCAAATCGGAAGTCTTTTTAAATTATGAGCAGGCGCTGGATGTGATCCGCAGAATAGATAACCTGACCCTGGGAATTCCAAAAATTATCTATGTTACCGGATGGCAGTACAATGGTCACGACTCGAAATATCCCGCATGGTTCGAAGGAAATGAACGTCTCAAAAGACCCGGAGATGCCAATTCGCTTGAGAGCCTGAAATGGCTAATGAAGGAAGCAGGCAGGTATAATACCACCATCAGTCTGCACATCAATATGTTCGATGCCTATGAGGATAGTCCTCTATGGGATACCTATGTTAAAAACGACATCATCGCTAAAAATACGGACGGAACTTTGCGCCCATGCGAATGGGGCTGGCCAATAGACTACGCCCAGGAGTGGAAAACCGGGTTTACCAAAAAACGAATTGACACTCTGTGCGCTCTGCTTCCGCTGAAAAAAGCCGGAACCATCCATATAGATGCCTTCCATTCATGGCCACCTGTTCCGGTTTTTGATGCAAACGGGAAAAGCCACATTGACCTAAAAAAGGGGCCGATAAGCCCCTACTTAAAATTTACGGTGCAGGATGAAGCCGAGGCGCAAAGAAATATCTTCAGGTACTGGGCTTCCAAAGGAATTGATGTGACCAGCGAGGGGGTCGATTTTCTGCGCGAAACCTGTTTTGAAGGATACCAGCCCATGGCCTGGTGGTACGGAGGATTGGCTAACTATTTGAAATTCACTGCATACTACTATTGCGGCGGTCAGGATAACAGTGAATGGGGAAAATTATTCGGAACCAGCATGCATGGTGAAGAGCTGGTCAAGAATGATTATCAAAATCTGGCAGGTTTTAAAGAGCAATTCTGCTTAAAAACGGCGGTCTGGTATTACCTGAACCGGCTCGACCGGTTGTACCTTTTAAGAGGCATGAATTATAAGGCTGTTCAGTATTCTGATAATGTCAGAACTTCTCTTTCTGGGCAGGAGTATAAAATTACCCGGGGAGATGCGACTCTTCTTGAAAACGGAGACGTATTGATTCCTGCATTATGGATTAACAGGAAAAGTATCATTGCGTACAGCAAAACCGGATATGAAAACAAAACCTGGGAGCTTCCGAAAGATTGGGCTAAAATATCCCAGGTAAAAATCAGCCGGGTTTTGATGGAAGGCAAGATCCGGTTGGAAATCAAAAAGGTTCAATCCGGGAAGCTGACACTGACTGTCGCCAAAGACGAAATGGTGCTGATTGAAAAAATATAATCTTCTGTATATTATCGGATTAAGAATTGAAATATCCCATGAAAACAACAATACTGATCACAGGATTGTCGATGATGCTCTTCCCGGTTTTAGCTCATCCCGCAGCACGATCTGCCGGATCAACAGTCCGTCAGATTAATGTTACGGATTTTGGCGCCCGGCCGAATGACGGAAAAGATGATTCCAAAGCAATTTCCCGTGCGATTGATTTTTGCAAATCCAAACCCGGCTTAACACTCTATTTCCCTTACGGGCAATATGATCTGAAAAGCGCTAAGGCACTGGCTGCCTGGCAGAATATGATTACTTCGGCAATCCCGGGCAAGGAGCGGTGGATGGGCCCGCCACCGAAAGGATTGGAAGGCTGGCCGGCTGACAAAAATGTGGTATTGAAAATAGAGGATTGCAGTGACTTGATTATTGACGGTAATGGATCGCTTTTAATGGTGCACGGATTATGTCAGCCGTTCAAAATTGTGAACTGCAATAATCTCGTTGTGCGGAACTTCAGGATCGATTATATACAACCACCCAACATGACCGCTAAAATTATCGGATTGGGAGAGAAATACATTGATGTGGAAGTGCTCGATAATGTGCCCGTTAAGGGTGGCGAACCCTTTATTGCCCTCCAGATGTACGATTCGGCAACCCGGCTGCCAACCTCGACCGAAACGTTTGCCGGTGTTAAATCAACTGAGCTGATCGGCCCCAAACGGTTAAGGTTAAACATGACCAATGACGACAGAGGCAGCGGCTTTCCGCACCGGCTGACAGTGGGAAATCTTTTAGTCATGCGGCAGATTCTGGGTGGATATGAGCCTGTTGAAATCAATGACGGTGATAGGATTCTACTCGAAAATATCGCCATCTATGCCGGAGCGGGAATGGGCATTGTAGGTATCGGTGTCCGTGATCTGACATTGAAACAGGTAAAAATCATGCCGGAACCGGGAACTTCCCGACTAATGAGCATAACTGCGGATGGAACCCATTTTATTGGATGCCGCGGAACCGTTATACTGGAAAATTGCACCATTATGGGAGAAGGTGATGATCACCTGAATTTGCACGGGCAATATCATTTTATCAGTAAAATTATCAGTAAAAGAAAGATAGAAGCCAGGATAGGTACCCTGTCAGGTATGGGGATGTGGAATGATTCCTGGGTCAGGGGCTGGACATCGGCACCAGGAACCGGTGAATCGGTTGAATTTTGCGAAAAGGAAAATCTGAACATCATGGGGAGTGCAAAGATTGATTCTGTCGAATTCAATAACGAAACCGGAAAATCGATCATAACCTTCGATCGCGATATACCCGAGAATCTCAGGGAGGAGCATATCCTCCAGGTTACTGAACAGGTCCCGGCGCTGAGGGTCTCGAATTGCAGTTTCGGATTCGGGAGGGCCAGGGGACTTTTGATCACAACCCGGGATGCGATCGTTGAAAACTGCACGTTCGACCGAGTGGGCGGTTCACCTATTTTCGTTTGTTGCGAGGTTGACTGGCTTGAAACCCCGGCTCCGGCAAATATCAAAATAAGAAATAATACATTTATCAATTGCGGGTATGCTGTAGCCAATGAAGGAGCGGCAATAACAGTTCTTTTTAAGCAGGGGAAAAAGGTCGCAGGGTGGATTAAAAATTTGGAAATCAATGACAACATCCTGTCCGGTGATATAAAGGCAGGTATCCTGGCGAAACAGGCTGATGGTTTGTTGATCCGGAATAATGTGTTTAAAGGTTTTAAAGAAGCCATTATTACAGCCGAATGCAAGAACGTCACCATTGAGAATAATTTCACCGGAGGTGGCAAAATAAAATATGAATAATCAAAAAACCCGGGAATGAAAAAATTACCAACCATCACCGGCCTATTGCTGCTGGTACTTTCTGTTATTGGATTACCGGCCGCGGGACGTATTATTAATGTGAAAGACTACGGTGCCAAACCCGGAAGCCTTAAAAACGTAGTGCCGGCTCTGAAACTGGCCATTCAGGCCTGTAAAAACCAGCCGGGATCCGTCCTGGTTTTCCCGCAGGGCCGTTATGACTTCTGGCCAGACCAATGTTTTAAGGAAAAGCTCTCCCCCTGGGATAAAAAAACAATGGACATCGGAATTTTCCTGGATAGCATTAAAAACCTGACCGTTGATGGCAATGGCTCAGAGTTTGTTTTTCATGGGAAAATGGTGCCTGTTACACTTTCTTATTGCGAAAATATTAAGCTCACTAATTTTAATATTGACTGGGACCGTCCGTTTATTTCGCAGGGTGAAATACAAAATGTGACCGATGAATTCATTGATTTAGCCATTGACAGGGCTTCATATCCGTATATCATCGAGAACGGGAAACTGTTTTTTACCGGTGAAGGGTGGAAAACAAATGTCGTACACTATTGTCTGTTTGATAAGGATAAAAAGGAGATTGTCTACTTGACCCGTGATAATCCGATGGGAGAAATTTTTAATGCCAAAGCTGAGGAAATCACTTCAGGACATGTTCGCTTCTTTGGAAAGACAGGCTTTAAGCCAGACCCCGGAACTCTGGTCGCATTATATGCACAAAGGGAAGCTGTTGGTATCGGTCTTTACCATTGCAAAAATACTGTTCTTACCAATCTCCGGATTTATCACTCCATGGGAAGCGGTCTCCTGGCCTTCTTCTGCGAAAATATTTCGATGTTTAAGGTTAATGTTGAGGCCAATGTAAAAAAAAGACGGGTCTTCAGTTCCCAGGCTGATGCAACCTATTTTCCCAATTGCCGTGGATTGATAAAAATCGAAAATTGCAAACATACCGGACAAACAGATGACTGGGCGAATTTTCGTGGAACATATACGGCCATTGTAAAAAGATCAGGAGGTTCTACCATCGAAGTCTCCTATAAATGGTCACCCGCTATTGGTTTTTATAACGTAGGCGATCAGGTAACATTTCTCAATCCTAAATTATTGCAACGTGGTACGATCCGGGAAGTAAAGGCGCTTCGCCTGTTAAGTTCCGGCAATACGGAAATAACTTTTACGAAACCAGTTCCTGATGAGGTAATACCCGGATATGTGGTCGAAAACATGACCTGGGTACCGGAGGTTGAAGTGCGAAATTGCACCATTCCAAGACAAAACCGGGCACGGGGTATACTCCTATCGACCCCTAAACGCGCTGTAATTGAAAATAATCTTTTCCGGACAGCGGGATCAGCAATTCTGATCGAGGGTGATATTAAAGATTGGTTTGAAGCTGGTGGGGTAAACGATCTATTGATCCGGCATAACGTATTTGAAGATTGCCTTTCATCTGCAGAAGCCGGAGTCTGGAAATGGGGAGAAGCTGTAATCTGCATTACCCCCTCCCATCTTCCTGAAAATGAAAAGACTGAACCATATCACCGGAATATCAGAATTGAAGATAACCTGTTCAGGTTCTATGATTATCCTTTGCTTTATGGCAGGTCGGTACGGGGCTTGTACTTCAAAAACAACAAGATGGAAGTCTCAAATACTTATCCTGAACACGGAAGAAAAGTAAATTTCTACCTCGATGGTTGCCGTGAAGTTGAGATTTCTGGCAATTCTTTTGATGAAAAGTTCCCCGGAAGAAATGTTGAGCTCCATCACATGCGATCGTCTGATGTAATCACCGGAAAAGATCAGCAACTAAAAATTGAAATAAAATGATACAAAAAGGGCTATTATTCTTGTTTTTTGCACTCCCATTCGCAAATGTTGGATCAGCTCAGGATAAAATATCTTACGCTGTTCCTAAAGATCAATGGGAAGAGAAATTTGGTAATCACAGGGCTGTTATTAAGATCGATAAACCATCAGATGCTGTCTCAATTGACTTCTTATGGAGGCGGCATGATGCTGATCCCGAAAAACGGCGCATGATTGTTATTAATTCATTTACCGGAGAAGAGGTACTAAATATTTTCCGGATACAAATTGACAATGAACGTTGTAAATTGGTTTTCGGACCGGTTAAAAACACAGGGTCGTATTACTTTTATTATCTACCCTATTCCCCTGTGACCAAACAATACAATTCGGGGGAATATCTGCAAGTTGAAAATGGACCCGATAGCTTATGGGTACGAAAACACCAGCTTGCCGGCGGACCTTTGAAATTCACGGGTGTCACTAAGGTTCCTGTTTCCGAAATTCAGGCCCGCACCGAATTTCACAGCTTTTACCCAATGGAGGTGGTTGCCACTGAGGATGAATTGAACCGTTTTTTAAACCGGTACCGCGATGACTACCTGGTTTTTGCAGAAGACCGGTCAAATCCGATTAAAATGCCCGATGCAATTCCTTTGAATTGGATTCAGAAAATACCGGGATCGGATTTTAATGGCAAGGCTAAGAAAAATGAATACTATGCATTACAGATCGGCATTTATGCTGCTAAAAAACAGATCAACAACGTTAAACTGGAATTTTCCGATTTAATCAGCAAGGGTGGTAGCCGGATTTCGCGTGAAGCGTTTACCTGTTTTAATACAGACGGCGTCGATATCAACGGTAAACCGTTTACTAAGAAAGTATTTGTAAAACTGGGCAAAGTACAGGCATTATGGGTAGGCTGCGATATTGCTGTCAACGCAACTCCCGGCATATATGAAGGAGTTATCATTGTAAAGCCCGAAAACCTGAAAGAGCAAAGAGTAAAAGTTATTTTGACCGTTGAAGATGATTTTCTGGCCGACCGGGGTGATGGAGAGCCCTGGCGTCACTCCAGGTTACGCTGGCTCAATTCTACGCTGGGAATCGATGATGAACCTGTTGCTCCTTATACCTCGCTGGTAATCGAGAAACAGAAAATTTCCTGCCTCGGAAGATCGGTTCAACTGAATAACTACGGATTGCCAGAGGTGATTAATTGTCTTGAAAACAATATTCTGGCTTCGCCAATAAAGTTTACAGTTGAGATTAACAACCGGATTGAACTTTTATCACCCGGAAAATTTGATTTTAAGAAGCAAAAGAATGGCATTGTAACATGGGAGAGCACCTCTGAGAATAGTAATATTACCCTGATATGTAAAGGAGAAATGGAATTCGACGGCAGATTGAGCTACAATTGCCAAGTCATCTCCAAAACTGACATTCATGTACAGGATATTCGTATCGAGCTGCCGCTAAAGAAAGATTTTGCAACCTACATGATGGGGATGGGCCGAATGGGTGGATTTACCCCTAAGAATCACTTATCCAGATGGCTGAAAACAGAAGACAGCTTCTGGATAGGTGCACCTGCAGGTGGTATCCAATGCGAATTGCGTGGTGGCACCTATCATGGCCCATTAAGGAATTTGTATCAGCCAAATCCTTCCCCAAGTTGGTTTAATGGAATGAACGGAGGTTTCAGGATCGATACCGACGACAATGTTGTTACGGCATCTGCTTACAGTGGTGCTCGAAAAATGACTAAAGGACAATCTGTGAACTATGAGTTTGCCTTACTCATTACGCCGGTTAAGGAATTAAATCTGAAAAGTCAGTTTAATGACCGTTATTTTCATAGCCCTGAACCTACCCCGGAGGTGGTCGCTAATGGCGGCAAAATTATGAATGTACATCATGCCAACAAATACAATCCGTATATCAATTATCCGTTTATTGCAACAAAGGAGATGCGTGGTTTAGTGGATCAGTGGCATGAAAAAGGATGGAAAGTCAAAATCTACTACACTGTAAGGGAATTAAGTAATCATCTCACGGAAATATGGGCACTCCGGAGCCTGGGATTCGAGGTATTGGCCGACGGTAACGGAGTAGGTTACCAATGGTTAAGAGAGCACCTGGTTAATAATTACACTCCTCAATGGTATACCCATCTGGGAAATGGTGAAGTTGACGCAGCCATCCTCAACAGCGGCGAATCGCGATGGTACAATTATTACATTGAGGGTTTGGCATGGCTTGTAAAAAACGTCGATATCGACGGACTGTATCTTGACGATGTCTCATTCGATCGCCGTATTTTAAAGCGGATGCGTAAAGTTCTGGAGATGAATAAACCCGGAGTGTGCATGATCGATTTGCATTCCAATACCGCCTTCTCCCTTGGATCTGCTAATCAAAACATGGAACTTTTCCCCTATATCGATAAGACCTGGTTTGGCGAAGGGTTTAATTTCGACCTGATGCCTGCCGATTTCTGGCTGACAGAGGTAAGTGGAGTCCCCTTTGGCGTTGTTAATGATATCCTTATGCACATGAGTGTGAACAACCGCAGGGGAATGACCTACGGGATGACCCACAGAGGTTTTGTCCCCATGTGGAAATTATGGGACCAATTTGGTATAGCGGACTCGAAAATGCAGGGTTATTGGGAGAAAAATCCAATCGTTACATTGGATCAGAAAAATGTATATGCCACCACCTATTTAAAGGATGATAAGGTGCTCATTGCTATCGGAAGCTGGACGAATGATCCCGTAAAGGTTAAAATGAACATCGATTGGGGCCGTCTGAATTTAAAACCGGATGAGGTAAAAATCGTAGCTCCTGAGATAGACAATTACCAAAAGGAAAGGTTATTTAAAATAGATGAACCAATCCCTATCGATCCCAAAGGAGACTGTTTAATCATCATATCAAAGAAATAAACTAATGAAAAGCTATCTGTTTGAATTAAGAAGGTTATCAATTATACTGATTGTCTTCGTTTTAAGTAGTCAATATGTTTTTTCACAAAACAATTCGTACAGACATGACTACTCCCAGACCCTGGTCATGAAAATGCTGATCGCCCTGCCGGATACCAATGGAGGAACCAGGGTCTATTGTGATTTGCACAAGGCACTGAATCTGATAAAACAAACGGATAATCTCACTTTAGGCGTTCCAAAAATTATTTACCTGGTTGGCTGGCAATACAGGGGCCATGATGATTTATATCCCGCATTTTTCGAGGTGAATCCGGCTTTGAAAAGAACCGGAGATAAAAATGCCCGTGAAAGTTTATTATGGCTGATGAAGGAGGCAAAGAAATATCATACCGCTGTCAGCCTGCACATTAACATGACAGATGCATACGATGACAGTCCTTTATGGAAAGAATATGTCGATAATGACCTGATTTCCAAAAATGCAAATGGTACTCTGATGGTCATTGGAAACTACAACGGGAAGAAGGCTTATCAGATTAATTACAGGAATGAATGGGAAAAAGGTTATGCAAAGATGAGGATTGACAAACTTCTTGAGCTCCTTCCTTCTTTAAAAGAATCCGGCACCATTCATCTGGATGCCTGGATTGCCCGTGAAAATAAGGGGGCTTACGAATCAAATGTTCTCGAAGCAAAATACCAGGAAAAGGTTTGTCAATACTGGCGATCGAAAGGTATTGATGTTACCAGTGAATGGGTAATGGATTATATGACCGGATTGGTCCCCTATTTCTGGCATTTTAACCACCGGACACAGGAGGATTATCTGAAAATTCCGGCGAATAGATTAACTGGCAGTCATATGAATCCCGATTTGCGGAAAAGCGATTTCGATCTGGAGTTCCTCTTTGGGACCAGCATGTATGGCGAGGGAATATTTCCCAACGAAAGGAACAAGATTTCAGATGATCAGTGGGAGGCCATGTTTGCCCATGACTTCTACCTGAACTTTCTGCAGTATTCCTATTTAAACCGGCTGAAAAGATTAAAGGTGGAGGGAGAATTAAAAAGCCGGACTGCGTATTTCTCAAACGATGTTAAAGTCTCGCTTGCAGACAGCACAGTTTATGAAAAGAACCGGTTGCTCAGGTCGGGGAACACCCTGTGCTTTCCTGTTCTCTGGTTAAACGAAAACACCCTGGCTGCCTATAGTCTGAAAGGTGCTGAGCTGCTCTATTCCTTGCCAGGAAGCTGGAAAGAAATCAAAATGGCTGAACTATTTTTAATCACGAAAAACGGATTGATCAGGAGCGAAAAAATTGAAATTCTGAAGAATACAATAAAATTAAATTTAAAGGCCGGCCAACCATATTTAATTAAACCAGCAACTCATAATCAATCTGATAAACTATGAAAACACTTTTCTTATACCTGTTGATTTTACTGATGGTCAGAGGATATTCCGCGACAACTAATCATCCGTTCCAACCGTCCGAAACAATTGAAAAAAACCTCGTGATTTCTAATCAGTACCTTGAGGTGATGCTGTCGCCCGACAAACCGATTGTCAGAAGCTATCTGTACAAAGCAACGAACTCGAAATTTGAAGGGGCAGACGAATCAGGGACAATAGTTCTTAATGGGTCCTCAATCCCATGGGAAAAGTGGAAGATTCAGGTGAAAGAAATCAAGGTGCCTGCCTGGCAGGGGACCTGGTACACCTACCAGATGTTGATGCCAGGCAAGTCGTTCCGGTTCGATCTATGTTTCATGCTGGTCGACCAACGAATGATCTTTCAGCTGAAAAATATCCAGGATCCAAAGTCGGAAATCACATCGGTGGCATGGAAGAACCTTCCGCTGCTTACCTGCAGTGATAAAAAATATCAATATTGGCGGTTTCGTGCGGGAGCCCCGGATGCGGCAAGCGGCGGGAAAATGTGGACCTTTGATGAAAAGGGAACCCTCGAAAATGCTAAACCGGGTGAATTTCCATCCATACATGGCGTAATATATAAGCCAGATGAACTCGCTGTGTTCGGATTTGGTAATTACCCGATCTTTCCATACCTGCACAATGTGACCGCAGAAAAGAAATACCAGATCGGACCCAATGCCTTTCATTATCGGGTTCGAAGCGTTATACAGCAGCCTCTTCAGTTTGAAGTCGTTTTTCTTCAGGATATCAATAAAGATAACCGGGCCGACTTTGCCGATTATGCCCTCTGGGTCAATCGCCGCATCCCCGACCTTGATCCGTTTTATTTCGAAACCTTATGGTACAAGGTTTTTCTGGCCATCCCGGATATGGGAGTGGTAACCACATTGAAACAGACAGAGGAAATTGTCCATGCCATAGAAAATGTGACCGACGGTATTCCGCAGGCACCTCATCTGGTGGGATGGCAGTACAAGGGGCATGATACTTTTTATCCTTCTTTCGGTGATATCAATACCGATATCGGAGGTGCATTTGCGATCAGCCAGTTGGGTCAATACTGTAAAAAGCACAATTCTTTGCTTACTTTTCACAGCAACATCGACGATGCCTATCGCAACAGCCTGCACTGGGACGACAGGTTCATTTTTTCCAACATGACCGAATTCGGCATCAACGGGTCGGTTTCCCACTGTCTGGATGTTGAAAGTGGACAGGCATTCAAACGGCTGGATGAAATGTTCAAATTCGTCAAGATACAGAAAACCCTGCAAATCGATAATACCCGTGTTGGAGTCAATATCCCTGAAAAGGGGATTGGTCTTCATGAAGAACTTATTGCAGGACTGATGCCTATTTCAGAATATTTCCGGAACAAGGGTGTAACTCTGACTACAGAAGGGCAGAACGGTCTGCCTTTCGACCTGACCAAGGTTTTTGTCGGTATGTGGCACAACGACTTTTCCCAGGATGCCATCCCGATCTGGCATCGCAAACTGGTCGGGGGCGGAAGGGGCGGCCATATGGGGCACCTGACCCGGATGGACTATGCCCTGGGGAGCTCAATTCATCAGGACATTTCCTATAAAACCCTCAACAAGGAAACAATAGATCCTGTGGTTTGGAAGAATGGTGATATGGACAGATGGTGCCCCCCGTCAGGCATGACGATGTCATTTCAGAAAGATTGGGACCTGATCGTGCAGGTTATCTATGAAGGTACCTTCCTGTATCATTATTATCTGGAGCGTGAAATGACCAATTATCAGCATATTCCGGGCGGCCTGACCATGGAGTACAATTTTGGCGAGGTCGTCATGACCATAGTCAACAATGAACTGACAGTAAAATCAGGGGAGACGGTCATTGCTCACAATGAAGAGAGGTTTATTCCACGTGGAAATGCAATTTATGCCTACAGTCGTGCCGGTGGAACTTTCGAATGGGTTCTTCCAAAAGAATTTATTGGAAAAAAAATGAAAGCTTTTGCCTTATCGAAAGATGGCAGGGTTCCATATGCAGATTTTAACATAATTGGGAAAAATATCAAGATAAAACTTGGAGCTACAACGCCGGTAAAGCTTATTTTTGAGGATCTTTGAACAGTACTGCTTATTTTAAATAAAATGAACCAATTTAATCGCAGAAACCTGAAAATAGTATCATGATTTATAAAATTATTACCATCACCTTCGTTTTTTTGATGTTTTTCACCAAGGCGAACGCACAGGTGGTTTCAATAGAGACAGCCAATACCTCGTTGGTATACGCAGTGGATGCCAGTAAGAGGTTGATATTTCAATATTATGGCATTAAACTTAATAATCCCGGGATATTCCTGAACGACCGGTTTCAGAAAAGAGATCAGTTAAGATTTGTAATTTCTGATCCTTATAATAATAATGCTTATACTTCATTTGGTAATATACAGGTTGATGAACCGGCTGTTTGTGCTGTTCATGCAGATGGAAGTCTGATGACAGACCTGATCATTGAGAGCGTAAAAACAGAAGCTGATCAGAAAGGGAATAAACATTATGTCATATATTTAAGGGATATCCATCTAAATTTTACCGTAGAACTTCATTTTGAGTCCTATACGAATGAAGATGTAATAAATCAGTGGGTGGTGATAACCAATAAGGAAGAGGGTAAAGTAACTTTAAAGAGTTTCAGCTCCGGCCATTTGTATCTGAATGCTGAAAAGTATTTCCTGACCCATTTTGCAGGTTCATGGGGAGCTGAAATGGGAAAACAGGAGGAAGAACTCACTAACGGCATTAAAACAATTGAATCAAAAAAAGGAATTCGTACCACCTTAACCGAAAACTCTGCTTTTTTAATATCCCTGAATCATCCGGCACAGGAGGATGAAGGGGAAGTCATCGGAGGCGCGTTGGCATGGTCCGGTAATTTCCGGATGGTTTATCAGCTTGATGAGTGGGACCGCTTAAATATCCTTGGAGGTATAAATCCTTTCCTGTCAGAGGTAATATTGTCAAAGGGGGAGCAATTCGAAACACCTAAAATGGTATTTACCTACAGCAACAAAGGTCAGGGACAAGTTTCACGCAATTTACACGATTGGGCACGTCGTTATTCACTTGCCGACGGTTTCGCTCCACGCCCCATTGTATTGAATAGCTGGGAGGGTGCCTTCTTCAATTTTAATGAAAAGGTACTTACCGACATGATGGATGATGCTTCAAAAATGGGTATCGAAATGTTTGTGCTTGACGATGGCTGGTTCGGAAATAAATATCCCCGGGATAATGATAGTGCAGGTCTTGGAGACTGGCAGACAAACATGAAGAAACTTCCACATGGCATTAGTTTTCTGGCCGATCATGCGGAAAAGAGAGGGATGAAATTCGGCCTCTGGATAGAGCCTGAAATGGTAAACCCTAAAAGCGAACTTGCCCAGGCACACCCTGAATGGGTAGTCCAAAGTCCCGGCAGGGATAAACTGATGTTTCGTAACCAGTGGGTTCTCGACCTTTCCAATCCGCAAGTCCAGAATTTTATCTGGAATATGATTGATAATCTGCTGATTTCAAATCCAAAGATTGCCTATCTAAAATGGGATTCCAACCGTCATATCGACCAGGTAGGCTCAAATTTTTTAACCGGAGACAAACAGAATGAATTTTTAATTGCCTATATCAAAGGACTCTATACCGTTTATGGGAAACTGAGGACAAAATATCCAAATATCATTTTGCAAGCATGTTCATCAGGTGGCGGGCGCGTCGATTTTGGAGCATTGCAGTTCCATAATGAATTTTGGGCTTCGGACAATACCGATCCACTGCAACGGTTAATAATTCAATACGGAACAAACCTAATCTATCCGCCGATTGCCACAACATCGCATGTTTCACAAAGCGGTACTGTAACACCACTTAAGTTCCGTTTTGATGTGGCAATGACCGGTCGGTTAGGTATTGAACTTATGCCAAAAGATCTGACCGAAGGCGACCGGGAAATTGCTCAAAATGCCATAAATACTTATAAACTTATCCGACCCATAATAGCCGGAGGAGATTTATACCGGTTACAATCACCTTATGATCAGGGAAATTGGACATCACTGATGTACGTATGTAAAGACAAAAAGAAAGCGGTCGTATTTGCTTTCAGTACCGGTTACCACAAACAAGGCCTTTTTCCGACTCTTAAACTTAAAGGAATTGATTCGCAGCGAAAATATAAAATCACTGAACTGAATAAGGTATCTCATAGTTCCTGGGGAAATAAGGAGGCAAACAATTTTTGGGGGAATGATCAGCTACTTAACGGTGAGTTTCTTATGAATTCCGGTATGGAACTGATCATTACCAGACCTTACGACAGTGCTGTTTTTTTTCTTGAAGCAGAGTGATTTAAAGATCTAATTTAAAGCTATCAATTTCGCTTTCGCAACAATCTATGTTTATGAAAAATATCTATCTGTCAATCAGTTTTATAATCATAATTTTTGCCCTATCCGCATTACAACTTAAATCACAGGTTGTTGTTTTAAAGGAAAAGATCAGCAAAGGGTGGAACTTTAATACCATCATGCCTCCTTCCCGAAATGATGCAGCCATAAATTCAAAGATAACCATCGTTGGTAATAAGCCCATCGCCTCCTGCTTATCGCCTGACGGATTGCACAATGGAGTTATACCACAGGAAAACAGATTGTTGCGCGATTTCTTTTGTTTTACAAATGGAAATGTAAATGGGGGTAAAATTGTAATGGACCTCGGTAAAGTTATTCCTGTGGCAATGATAAATTCCTATTCGGCACATGGTCCGGTAGGTGGCACCACCTGGTGCAACGAATTTGACGGTTCCAGAGGTCCGCAGGTTTACACACTTTACGGAACATCATTGGAGAACCCGGATTTAGAAAACCTTTCCGCAAATGGGTGGGTAAAGATTGCCGATGTGGATACCCGTCCTGAGGGAGATAAACAGGAATGGCAGGGAAGCTATGGCGTAAACATTAAAAATGAAAATGGAAGTCTGATAGGCAATTTCAGATGGATTGTTTGGGAGGTGAAGCCAACATTTAAAAAAGGGACAACTCCAGCCTGGACCAATACCTGGTTTTGCGAACTGGATGTCCATACTCCTGAAACCATGAAAAATGGGGGCGATGCTGTTTTGGCTGGCACCCAAATGGAGGAAATTATTTTAGCTTTCAAATCGCATTTCGATATCGGATTTACCCATCCTGCACCCGAGATTGTGAATACTTACCGTACCAGTATGATTGACAATGCACTCAGGCTGATAGAAGAATCATATAAACTGCCTGCTGAGAAACGGTTTGCGTGGACAATCCCCTCCTGGGTAGCTTACCAGATATTGTGGAAAGGGCAGGATTCATTGCGGAAATCGAGAGTTGTGAATGCCATGAAAAAAGGGAGCCTGATTGTCCATGGGCTACCTGTTACGATACAAACTGAAAGCCTTGAATTGGAAGACCTGGTCTTTGGCTTGTCGTTAAACAAAAAAATCAGCGAAGAAGTTGGTGTTCCAATGTCTCGTTCCGGGAAAATGACTGATGTGCCGAGTCATTCCTGGGTATTGCCAACAATCCTGAAAAATGCTGGAATCGATTTTCTGCATATCGGGGTAAATCCCTGCAACGAAAGACCTGATGTTCCATTGCTCTATTACTGGCAAGGCCCCGACGGATCTAAACTTCTTACGATGCATACCCAGGGTTACGGCTCCGACTGTGAATTTGGTCATGGCTTATACCCCCCCAAAGACTGGCCTTACAAGAGCTGGCTGGCATTGATCGTAGCCGCTGACAATGCAGGACCTCCCTCCAGTAAGGAAGTTGAATATTTGCTGAACGAATCAAAAAAGCATATGCCTGGAGTGAAGATCCGTTTTGGTAAGATGGAAGACTTTGCAGATGCCATTTTTAAGGAAGAAAAAACCGGCATCAAAGTACCGGTTGTCAGGGCAGATATGCCTGATTGCTGGATCCATGGAATGGGGACCATGCCTGTTGAAGAAGCGATTTCACATGCCACCCGCAACAAAATCACCTCAGTAGAAATCCTTGACCTTCATTTGCGTTCGTGGGGCTTGCCCCGCACCGATATTCATAAAGATTTGTTTACAGCACATGAGCGAAGTTTAATGTATGGAGAACATACCTGGGGCGGAGCACGTAACCTGGAGGGAAAAAATGCATACGAAATAAAAGAGTTCGGGGAATATATCAAAACCAACAAGAATTGCATCTGGTTGGAAAAGACCTGGAAGGACCATGCTGATTATATCCATAAATCCTCGGCAATAACTGACTCATTGGCATTACAGGCGATGAAACAGCTTGCCGGAAATGTGAAAATGGAAGGCAAACGAATGGTTATATATAATCCGCTGCCATGGAAAAGAAGTTCTTTAGTCGAAATTCCAAACAGTGGCGGGAAGAAGTTCTTGGCTGAAGAGCTACCAGCTTGTGGCTATAAATCATATCGGCTTTCAAATAAAATTTCAGAAAGCAAAATTAAAGATGCAGAGACAGCTATACTTGAAAATAGTTACCTGAAAATCAAAATTGACCGTAAACGAGGTGGAATTGTATCGGTTACGGAGAAAAAAAGTGGCAGGGAGTTGATAGATCCAAATCCGAAATATGCTTTCGGACAGTATTTATATGAACGGTTTGACAAGGAACAGAATCAGCAATATCATTTTGGTTGCAGCCATCTGAATACGGTATATGGGGCAAACGGCCGATGCTGTTCGGGTTGGAATATCCGTTCCGACCTGCCTTCAACACCCGCCTACCAATCGGCAGTACCTGCATTCCAATCTTTAATCATCCGAAATTGTCACACGGTAAAAGAAGCGGTGCTGACTGCCCACTCCTCAGGAATTATTCAGTCGGATGTTACGACCACCATTACGCTGCCAAACGATTTTCCCTGGTTTGAGATAAAAGTGCAACTCGACAACAAAAAGCCCGACTACTGGCCTGAATCCGGATCTGTTTATTTCCCGGTTAATGCGCCGGATCCCCAATTCCGCATTGGACGATTGGGGGCGATTTCGGATCCTGCAAAAGACTTTGTGCGGGGGAGTAACCGTACCTACGGTTATGTGAACACTGGCGCCATGATTGCTGACAATTCCGGCAAAGGGATTGCGGTTTGCCCACTCGACCATGGTATTATGAGTTTCGGAAGTAAGGGTCTCTGCACCATTGACCCCGATTATGTGCCTAAAGAGCCACTGGCATTGGTTAGTATGTTCAACAATCTGTGGACCATCAATTTTCCATACTGGGTCCAGGGATCGCTATCTTCCAGAATTCGTATCTGGGCTACTGAAAATTTAAATGCTTCCAGCCTGGAAAATGGTGCAGCGGAAGCACGAAACCCTGTTTTAGTTGGTTCTGCAGATGGGCAAAAAGGAAAACTACCTGAAATGGCTAAAGGACTTGAATTATCGCGAAAAGGTATCAGCGTGATTACTTTCACGCCAAACTCGGATGGTCCCGGTGATATGCTCCGGTTGTGGGAACTAAATGGTATCTCCGGAGCCGTTACGGTCACCGTACCTCCTGGTACTTCGCGTATAACCGCGCAGCCTGTAAATCTTCGGGGAACGGCAGATGGAATGCCGCTTCCTATTCGCAACAATAAATTCACTTTCAAAATAAGGGCATATGCACCGGCAGGTTTTCTCTTGCTTCCGGAATCACCGACACCTTTAACCAGGCTCTCAGGATCAGAAAATGTTGAGCAAAATAAATAGAATAAAAAAGATAGATCAGAAATCTCCCTATAATAAATTTTTAAAATATTAATTTTCAAACCAATAACCATGTTGCACAAAAAATATTTATTCCTGGTTCTTACCATCATTTGTGTTTCAGCTATGCCGGATTTTGGTCAAAAGACGATTTTGGTTTCCGATTCTGGCCTTAAACCAAACACCTTTACTGATGCTACATCAATGGTTAAAAAAGCAATAGAAGCGTGTAGCGCCGAAACCGCAACAACCCTGGTCTTCCCCAAAGGGAGGTATGATTTTTGGCCCGAACATGCCGAAGTTCGAAACTACTTTATTTCCAATACCTCTTCCGAAAAGGAGTGCCCCTCAAAGCTAAAATATATAGGTTTGCTTTTTGAAAATAAGAAAAATCTGACCATTGAAGGCAACGGATCGTTATTTGTTTTTCATGGAAAGATGATCACATGGGCCCTTGATCACTGCGAAAATATCCGTTTACAAAATGTGAGAATGGATTTTGAACGTCCTACTATGTCGGAAATGACTTTAAGGGAGGTTTCGGATTCTATTATTGTTGCTGAAATTCATCCCGATTCCAGGTATGCAATCCTTGATGGCAAATTAAACTGGTATGGAGAAGGATGGGGCATGAAGGGTTTTCATGCCATTCTCGTTGATCCTGACAGAGGAACTGAATTCTACAGTTCATGGAACCCCTTCTCTAAAAGCGAAGCCAAAGAAATAGCACCTTTACAGGTTCGGTTCAAAGGTAATTTCTCCAAAACAGCCGTATTACCAGGGCAGGTGCTCACTATTCGTGATCCAAACCGCGACCATGTCGGAGCATTTATCAACAGGTCGAAAAATATCAGTCTGAAAAATATTTCGATGCATTATATGCATGGTCTTGGCATTGTAAACCAGTTTTCAGAAAATCTGCACTTCGACAGTTTGCTTGTTGTTCCACGAAACGAAAGCGGTCGTATGATTGCCGCATTTGCCGATTGTGTCCATTTCTCCGGCTGCAAAGGTCAGATTGTTATCGAAAACAGCAGGTTTGCGGGTGCGCATGATGACCCAATCAATGTACATGGCACCCATCTGAGACTAACCGAAATAATTTCTCCAACGACAATTAAAGTCCGCTTTATGCATCCGCAAACTTATGGATTTGAAGCCTTTTTTGCCCTTGACACGGTTGCCTTCGTTCATTCATCAAAACTTCAGATTTTCGGCTCAGGAATAGTAAAGTCGGCAAAATTGATCTCTGAAAGAGAGATGGTTGTTGAATTTCTTAAACCGGTTTCCGGCGATCTTGTTGTCGGCGATTGCCTCGAAAATATTACCTGGACACCTGCTGTAACCATTCGCAATTGCCGGTTCGAAAGGACAAATACCCGCGGGATTCTTATTACTACACGAAAGAGAGTGCTAATAGAGAATAATCAATTTATCAAAACGGGGATGCATGCAATCCTGATAGCGAACGATGCTTCAAGCTGGTACGAATCGGGCCCTGTTCAGGATGTGACTATCCAAAACAACCTCTTCGAAAATTGTGGCTTTAACTCCGCCCCGGGGAACTTTGTTATTGCCATCGCACCCGAAAATCATGTATTGGTACCCGGTTACATGGTTCACCGAAATATCCGGATTGAGAACAATATTTTTAAAGTTTACGACTATCCCGTCCTTACTGCCAGAAGTACAGAAAATCTTATCTTTACCGGAAATAAAATCATCCGGACCGATTTCCGGAAAGCGGGGGAAAATCGACCTTCGATAAACCTCAATGCATGCCGAAAAGTGGTAATTAAAGGAAATCATGTCGAAGGATTTGAAGAACCAACCATTCGCATTCAAAATATGGAGAAGAAGGAACTAAACACAGATATGATCAAATCTAAAATTATACAATAAAATGAACGCCACAATCTTTAAAATTGGGATGCTGTTATTGGTCGTCTCTGTTGCAGGGGCTACAGTTGCAATTGCTCAAAAAACGAAAAACACCAATTCCTCTACGAAAGCAATAAAACGGATGGGAGCTGAAAATGTCCGTCTTTTCGACGAAAACTGGCTCTTCTCGCGTTATGGATCACAGGCCGATGGCACCTCATTGCCCGAGCCGGAAGGACTTCAAAATCCCGAAACAAATGATGCCGGTTGGCGCAAACTTGATCTGCCGCACGATTGGGCAATAGAAGGACCGTTCAGGATTGAGTTGAAAGGGGAAACCGGGAAATTACCCTATCACGGAATTGGCTGGTACCGCAAATATTTTACTCTTCCTGCAGAAGATTCAGGTAAACAGATATTCCTCGACTTCGATGGAGCAATGGCATATGCGCAGATTTGGGTCAATGGCAGCTATGTCGGAACCTGGCCCTACGGTTATAATTCATTTCGGATGGATTTGACTCCTTTTCTGAGATTCGGAAAGAAAAACATCGTCGCCGTTCGCCTTGATACTGAAAAATGGGAATCCCGCTGGTATCCCGGAGCAGGAATTTACCGCCATGTCTGGATGGTAACCACCAACCCTGTGCATGTTGGGCATTGGGGAACCTACATTACTACTCCTGAAATTACTGAAGCATCGGCATCTGTCAAAATGGAGGTTACGGTTGATAACCAGGAAAAAGCTCCGGTTAAGGCAACAGTTCAGACTCAAATTTTTGAACTCGACATAACCAACAAACCAGGTTTGAATGTGGCTTCTTTTGACAAATCAGAGATCAGTATAGAACCAGGAAAAAGTTCGACTACGACCATTCAGGCAACACTGAAGAACCCCAAACGGTGGGATCTCCTTTCACCCAACCGATATGTAGCTCAAACTACAATAAGCATAGGTGGAAAAGTAGTGGACACCTATCTCACTCCATTTGGCATTCGTACCTCCGAATTCACAGCACGAAATGGATTTTTGCTGAATGGCCGCAGGGTAGAAATTCAGGGAACCTGCAACCATCACGATTTGGGTGCTTTGGGTGCCGCTATCAACACCTGTGCACTACAACGTGAGTTGTCGATTTTGAAGGAGATGGGGTGTAACTCATTACGTACATCGCACAATCCTCCAGCACCGGAACTTTTGGAACTGGCCGATCAGATGGGCTTTTTGGTGTGGGATGAAGCATTCGACTGCTGGAAAAAAGGGAAACGAAAATGGGACTATAACAAGTTGTACGAAGAGTGGCACGAAAAAGACCTTAAGGCAATGGTCCACCGTGACCGGAATCATCCTTCAGTTTTTATCTGGTCGATCGGGAATGAAGTGATGGATCAGCGAAATGTGGAGATGACCAAACATCTGGCCGATATTGTTCGTGCTGAAGATCCTACACGTCCTGTATCGAACGGCTACAACGATCCTGATGGAAGTCGGGAGGTTGGTGCGCCGGTGGCCCTCGATATCATGGGAATCAATTACTTTTTTAATCAACAGCCAAAATGGGATGCAGATCCAAGGTATTCCAACAAACCAACACTCGGGAGTGAAACCTCATCCTGTGTCACCTCCCGTGGTGAGTATTTTTTCGGAACCCACTATAAAAACTGGCAGATTTCATCGTACGATTATGCGAAACCAGGCTGGGGCTGTTCTCCTGACGAGCAATTCCGGACCAATGCAAAATATCCCCATTTATTGGGCGAATATGTTTGGACAGGTTTCGATTATCTTGGCGAACCAACACCATATAATTCCGACGAAACCAATCTGCTGAACTTTCGAAACGACCCTGCAAAACGGGCTGAGCTGGAAAAGAAACTGGAAGATATCCGGAAAAACAATCCCCCTTCCCGAAGCAGCTATTTCGGAATTGTCGATCTTGCCGGTTTCCCAAAAGACCGTTTTTACCTCTACCAATCCCACTGGAGACCAGAATTGCCGATGGCCCATATATTACCTCACTGGAACTGGAGTGAAAGGATTGATTCAATAACCCCTGTTCATGTTTACACATCAGGCAACGAAGCCGAACTATTTCTGAATGGGAAAAGTCTTGGCCGAAAAACAAAAAAAGTCGGGGAGGATTTTCGTTTGGTTTGGGATAATGTTAAGTACCAGCCTGGTACACTCCGTGTTATTGCCTATAAAAATGGCAAAGAATGGGCTATTGACGAAGTTAAAACAACCGGAACAGCTGCAAAACTGAACCTCACGGCGAACCGGGCCTGGATTTCACCTGATGGTATTGACCTGGCTTACATCACCGTAAAAGTTCAGGATAATGCCGGGCTGACAGTCCCCCGCACACATCCTTTGATCAAATTCGAAGTGGAAGGTCCGGGTGAGATTGTTGCTACCGACAATGGCGATGCCACAAGTTTTGTTCCATTTCAGAGTCACGAAAGGGAGGCCTATAACGGATTGGCACTGGTGATCGTTAAAGCAAAAAAAGGGACGAAAGGCTCTTTTAAAGTAAAAGCTTCAGGTAAAGGAATTGCTTCAGGAGAGCTAAATCTGGTGGTGAAATAATCCTTTTGAATTATTCCCCAAACTTGTAAATTGGTGACCGGAGGGTGTCCAAAAAGTCAATTTAACCGCAAAGTGCGCGAAGATAGCGCAAAGAATGCAAAGATAAGATATTGTATTTATGGTTTTTGCGACCTTTGCGAAATTCCATTGCGACCTTTGCGGTTTATTTCTTCAACTTTTTAGACAACCTCCGGACTTCCCGTTCACCTTGCATCAAGTTTTACACTGCCAACTTTACGTGGCATCCAGACCTGCATCTGCCCTTCACCCCTGTTTGCCCATGAGAAATAAGGGATTGCAGTAATTTTTTTATTGAGGGTGATGAGAGACAATCCATCCGGTGAAATTGTTGCAACGGGTGCTACTGCCTCTATTACCACCACCCCGCTCATCAGGTCTGGCCTGTATTCTGTTGTAAAGGAGAGTTTGTCCGGGATCACAATATTCATTGCTTTTCCCTCATTGTCAGCATGTTCAAAACAGTATACCAATGGTCCTCTTTGCAGTGCCACCCTGTTATTATCCTCTTTAACTTCTTTTTTAGCCTCTATCCTTGACACAGGCATCGGCATATTTAAGGTAATTACATCACCATTCTTCCATTTCTTCCTGATCACTGCATAACCTTTAATGATCTCAAGAGGAACCTCTTTCCCATTAAATGATAATGATATTTTTTCATCTGATCTGTCAAGGCAGAAATAGGTATCTCCAGGAACAGGTTGATTTTGTGCCCATCCCGGGATCCGGATAAACAACTCAAACTCCACTGGACTTTCAGGAAGCGCACTGATTACCACCTTACCATCCCATGGATAGTTGGTGACCTGCTTTATTGCAACTTTCTCGTTTTTCAGGGTCAGGTAACCAGTACTGCCAACAAATAAATTGATCCAAACCGCACGATCCGATTGTGCATAGATAAAATTTCCCACTGATTCAACCAATCGTGCAATGTTCGATGGACAACAGGCGGTACCGAACCACTCACTTCGTCCGATGTTACCCGATGATGACAAAGGATTTGCATAGAAAAAATGATCCCCTTTTAAGGAAAGACCATCCAATGCACCATTATAAAGACTTCTTTCCATAATGTCTGCAAATTTCGTATCACCCGTAAGTAAATTCATCCGTTGATTCCACAACACCATACCAACCGAAGCGCATGTCTCGCAATAAGCTTGTTCGTTCGGCAAGTCATAATCAACACTGAATCCTTCATTTCGGCCTGAGGAGCCAATACCACCGGTGATATACATGTTTCTGTAAACAACGTCTTCCCACACACTTTTCATGGCATTCAGATACCCGGTATCATTTTTTGCAGCAGCAACATCGGCAGCTCCGGTATACAGATACATTGCCCTTACAGCATGTCCGGTTATTTTTGACTGTACTTTTAACGGAATCTTATCCTGGCAGTAATCCTGATTTCTCGGTTGTGCAGAAAAATAACCGTGACCACGCTGCTGAAGGTACCAGTCTGCCAGATCGAGATATTTTTTGTTACCTGTTGTATTATAAAGCTTTACGAGGGCCAGTTCAATCTCCTCATGTCCCGAAACCCAATGGCGGTTTTGGAGCCGGAATGTGGAATCAATATGATTGGCAAAACGAATAGCAACGTCCAGTAATTTGCGTTTCCCGGTTGTATTAAAATAGGCAACAGCAGCTTCAATCAAATGACCGGCACAATAATCTTCATGTTTATCCATATCGCTCCATATTTTTTTGATGTCACCAAGGGTATAGAAAGTATTCAGATAACCATCCGGCAATTGCGCTGCAGCTATTTTGTTGATCCACTCTTCAGCCTTTTTTTCAAGCACAGGATCAGGATGATTTTTCAATGAATAGGCAATGGCTTCCAACGCTTTATAGACATCAGAATCGTCGTAAAATATCCCTTCATGCTTCTCCCCTCTTTTGGCAGCGACTTTTTCGAAATTTCTGATCCGTGGAGTTTTAATTTCTGTTTGGTTAATGCAAACCGGAAGGGTAACACTGCTCACGATATCGATTTTGGGCTTCCAGAAATTATCCTGGATTTCAACCTGTGAGAAATTCACCGGTTCCATTTTCTGACTGAAAGACTGGGCATTGACCGGTAAGGCAATTGTAATGGTCAACCAAACCGAAAGTGCATTGATTAATCTCTTCATTTTTGCAGATTTTTTTTGAATTGCCGAATTTAGTTAATAATAAAATATCTCATTTCATGATTCGTAGTTTTATGAGTCATTTAATTATCATCCCAGGATAAAAAAATTTCAGGTCAGGGCAATTTCGTGTGATGAGTTATAAAACAATGATATACCTTGATCTGTTATATTGCAATAGCCATGGTCAAAAGATCACTAAACGGAATGAATATTATCATCCCGCTTTACAGCATTCAATACAACCTTTGAAAAACAAATTATTAACAATTTAAAATACAATTAATTATCAGCATTATGGAAATCAAATTTTTTTGCCCCATTTGGGGGTCTGACCACCTGGGAATTGAATTATTCTTCGAAAAAGTGAAAAGTGCCGGCTTTGATGGTGTGGAGATGAGCCTCCCATCGGAGCCCGAAAGTAAAGCGGAAATCCTGAAATTGTTGAATCAGTTCGGATTAAACCTGATTGCCCAGCACTGGGAGACATCTACCACAAATTTTGAGACTCATAAAACAGAGTATCGTCAAAGACTGACCAATCTAGCTGGATATAAACCGCTGTTTATCAACTCACAAACAGGCAAGGATTTCTTCACTTATGAGCAGAATGTGGCACTTATTAGAATAGCAGCGGAAATATCAAGCGAATACGGTGTCAAAATCATCCATGAAACCCATCGCGGAAAATTCAGTTTTGCAGCGCATATCACCTCTGAATTTCTGATTAAGAATCCAGATCTACGACTGGGACTGGATCTCTCCCATTGGTGTAACGTGGCTGAATCGTGGTTAACCGATCAGCCTGAAGCCTTGAACCTGGCACTCTCAAGAGCAGACCATATTCATGCCCGGGTTGGTTTTCCTGAAGGGCCACAAATCCCCGATCCGCGTGCTCCTGAATGGAAAGAAGCGCTCGATAAACATGTGGGGTGGTGGAAAGAGGTGATTGATCAGCGGTGCAAAGCGGGATGGACACAATTCACCGTTACCCCGGAGTTTGGACCCTATCCTTACATGACTATTTTGCCCTTTAGCAAAGAGCCCATCGCCAACCAATGGGAAGTTAACCTCTTCATGATGGATTACCTAAGATCATTATTAAACAATTAAATAGCATTTTGACTGATTATGGAAAAAACCAAGGAAGAATTGAGGGATTACAGTCTGGTTGGCAGTGAATCACAGAAAGCTGTTGAATTGGGATTGGCAAATGCCGAATGGTACCATTCCCCTATTCCCCGGGAAAAAATGCGTGAATTATTGATCCGAAAAAATGGACCGGCAATCCGGGACACGCTCCTTTGGTTCGGATTGATTTTTGGCTCCGGTTTTATGGTTTTCCATTGGTGGGGCTCCTGGTTTGTTGTCTTTCCATATATTGTTTACAGTGTATTGTATGCTTCCACCTCCGATTCACGCTGGCACGAATCGAGCCACGGAACCGCCTTTAAAACAGACTGGATGAATAATGTGCTGTATGAAATCTCATCATTCATGGTCTTCCGGCAATCGACAGTCTGGAGATGGAGCCATACCCGTCACCATAGCGACACCATTATCCGCGGACGTGATCCCGAAATTGCCGTTCCCCGACCTCCAAATATCCGACAATTCATTCTTGCTTTTTTTGGGATAAGCGGTTCCATTCCGGAAATGAAAAAATTGCTAAGTCATGCCGCTGGACGGATAAATCCTGAAGTTGCCACCTATGTTCCAAAGCAGGAATACAAAAAAGTTTTCTTCATAGCCCGGATCTATGTTGCCATCTATCTGTTGGTGATTGCCCTCTCCATTATCTATAAAACGATTCTTCCAGTAATGTTTATTGGCCTGCCTACTTTATTTGGCACATGGTTAATGCCGGTTTACGGATTTACCCAGCATGCAGGACTACAGGAAAACGTATTGGATCATCGTTTGAACTGCAGGACAGTTTATATGAACAGGATCAACCGTTATTTGTACTGGAATATGAATTATCATGTTGAACATCATATGTTTCCTTTGGTGCCGTATCATGCTCTTCCCCGGATGCACGAACTGATCAAATCCGATTGCCCAAAACCATACAATGGGATTATCGAAGCTTTCAGGGAAATAATCCCTGCTATCCTGAAACAACGCAAAGATCCAACCTATTTCGTCGAAAGAAAATTGCCTGAAACTGCCTTAACTAAAAATTTAGCTGCCAAAAATAAATTTGCGGGAAGTGAGGAAAAATTGATTGACGGAAAAATTGAAGTATGCTCAGTTTTTGATTTACCTGCTGGTGACATTGTTCGTTTCGATTTTAACCACAAAACCTACGCCGTTTACCATACCAAAGGAGATAAATGGTATGCTACCGATGGAATTTGTACCCATGGGAACGCTCACCTGGGAGATGGCGTTGTCATCGGCGATCTGATTGAATGTCCCAAACACAATGGCCGGTTCAGCCTGTTAGACGGTTCACCCAAAAGAGATCCGGTCTGTGTTGGGATTAACACCTATGAAGCATTAGCAGATCATGGAAAAGTATACCTCAAAATCCAGCCAATTAAGAGAAAAGATCATATCAGGGAATTTAAATTTAAAGTCGTCAGCAATAACAATGTAGCTACATTTATCAAGGAACTTGTTCTGGAGCAGATCAATGGGGATACTTTCAAGTTCAGCCCGGGACAGTACATTCATCTTTCAATTCCACCCCATAAAACTGGATTTGATGAGTTTCAGATTAAGCAACCTTTCAGGAAAACATGGGAAGCGATGAATCTGTTCGATTGCTTCGCTGAAAACCCCTTTTTCACGAATCGGAACTATTCCATGGCCACTAATCCCGAAAACGAAAAACAACTCCGATTTAACATCCGGATAGCGCTTCCTCCAGCAGGGTCCAATATACCGGCAGGAGCTGGTTCATCCTACGTGTTTAATCTGGAATCAGGCAATGAGGTAACGCTGACAGGACCCTACGGCGACTTTAAGATTAAACAAACTGAAAAAGAGATGGTTTATCTGGGTGGAGGTGCCGGCATGGCACCATTGCGTTCGCATCTGGCCTATCTGTTTGAAACTGAAAAAACAAAACGTAAAGTTAGCTACTGGTATGGAGCCCGCTCAAAAGATGAACTTTTTTATAAGGAGTATTTTGAACAGCTTCAGACCAATTTCGGGAATTTCTCCTTTCATGTTGCATTATCTGAGCCTAAAGCTGAAGACAATTGGCAGGGATATGTTGGTTTTATTCCAGAAGTGATGGTCCGTGAATATCTTAAGAATCATCCTAATCCAAAAGAGGTGGAATTTTATTTATGCGGTCCCCCGGCAATGATTAACTCCGGTCTGGAGCTACTCGCTGAATTAGGCATTCAGAAAGAGATGATTACCTATGATGAATTTTAATATTGGTTAGTTTATATTCTGGTAATATCATCAAGGCTGTCCAAAAACGCTGTGACTCTCTTTGAATCCTCTGTGGTTCTCTGTGTAACTATTTATATTACAGAGTCAAAATCCTAACCATTTGCCTTAGAATCATGCCAGAAATTTGCCAGTTTAACCGTTAAAAAATATCTTTACACAACATTAATTTACTAATAAAGATATTGATAAATAACCAAAGCTAAAATTACAGAAAATGGTCAGAAAGAGTTTTACAATAATTACAGCACTAATCTGTCTGTGCAGTATCTCTATTGCACAGACAAAACCTTCATCGCTAAAGAGATGGCACGATAATAAATATTCGATGTTTATCCATTTTGGGGTCTATTCCGAATTGGGTGGAGTCTGGCGCGGAAAACCGGTTAAAAACGGCTACAGCGAGCAGATTCATGCCACTGCCGGAATTATGGCTGACGATTATGAAAAGGTTCCTTCCAGCTTTAATCCTGTAAACTGGAATGCCGACTCAATAACTGCACTGGCTAAAAAAGGAGGGATGCGTTCAATCGTAATAACTTCAAAACATCATGATGGTTTTTGCATGTACAAAACCGCCACAACCCGGTTCAACGTTGTGGATGCGACCCCTTTTAAACGGGATGTAATCAGGGAGCTTTCGGAGGCCTGCAAAAAAGTAGAACTCAATTTTGGTCTTTACTACTCGCTGATCGACTATACCCTGCATCCTTTTACCTCTCATAATGCCAATCCAATTACAGCCGATCATCACGAGTATAATAAAAAACAGGTAACCGAGCTTTTAACCGACTATGGCCCTATTTCGGAAATGTGGTTCGATATGGGTTCACTTACTGCGCTGCAAAGTCGTGAGATATATGCACTTGTTCATAGGTTACAGCCTGATTGTATGGTAAGCGGCAGGCTGGGAAACAATGCCTATGATTTTTGCGTGATGGGCGACAATGAATATCCTGATTTTAAAATTGATGCTCCATGGCAAACGCCGGCTTCGATGTTTGATGAGACATGGGGTTACCGTTCCTGGCAAAAGCGGGAAAATGTTGAAGCAAAGATTCAGCAAAAATTGCTGAGTTTAATTAAGGTGGTCAGTCGTGGCGGAAACTATCTGCTGAATATTGGTCCAAAGGGTGACGGATCGGTTGTGCCTTATGAAGCCGAAGTTCTCACAGGCGTTGGAAAATGGCTTGAGAAAAACGGTGAGGCAATTTACGGTACAAATGCCAATCCGTTTCCTGAATCCTTCCAATGGGGGGAAATAACAACAAAAGGTAACCGGCTTTACCTGATCCTTTCAGGCAAACCCACAGAGAGTTTCACTCTTACAGGTATTTCGGGGCAGATTAAAAAGATCTCACTCCTGAATGATAATAAGTCGATCTTAAAGGTAAAAACCAACAGGGAGGGTCTAACCCTATTCACTCCTGAAAAGATTTACAACAGCAAAGATTATCAGGTTATTGTGATTGAATTTAACGGAATTTACCAGTTAAAACCTGAACAACTGCTTACCGGAAAAGACATTGCATTGGATTTTCACAACTCGATAAAACACTTCAGTTATGCCTGCATCGATTATTACAATAATCACCGGAGCATCGTCAAACAGTCCTGGAATTTCAGCATGAGTAAGAATGCAGTTGTTCCTGTGGTTTATTTTACTGCTGAAGAGATTGGAAAGGAGATTGAACTTAACTGGAACGGAGAAAAAGAGGTTGTCAGGTTGGAAGGTAGCACAAAGCTTCCGGCTAATAAAAAAAATGATCCCATTAAATGGGGAAACCGTTATTCCTACGGACCTTTACAGTCGGGCTTCGAAAATCTATCGGGTCAGTTTAAAAATGCGATCAATCCTGAAGTTGCCTGGTCGGAGCGGAATCCCTCAAAATGGAAATTAATAAGCGAATGGATGGATGGGAAGGAAGAAACGGTGAACACCAATCCGTTTCAGGCATACTATGTACTTCAGGATATTGAATCGCTGTCAGCAACTAATCAATTGATAGAAACCGGCGGTGGGGATGGAATTCAGGTCTGGCTGAATGGAGAAAACCTGGTAAAGCACAATAATCCTCGTGAGATCCGGATGAATAAGGAGGTGGTACTGCTCCCCCTGAAGGCAGGAAAAAATCAGTTGCTGATCAAATTCAACAATCGTTATGGGTACCATCTGGTTTATAAAATCGACAAACACATCGAGCAATCCATCTACAGTCAGCATCTTTCACCAAGAAAATTTACCGGCAGTAACCACTGCGAATTAAAACTTTACCATCCTGAGAGCGAGCACCAACCAATAAAGATGAACAACCTGAGGATCCAGTTGTAAAAATAATGACCGGGTGACAATATCCCAAATCAGATAGTCACCCGGTTACTACCACTATCAGGATAGAGCTATTGATTATCTGTTTTATAGGCCGATTTGTATTCCGAAGGAGTTAATTTCATAACCCGTTTAAACTGGTCATTGAAGTGAGACAGGTTGTTGAAGCCGCTCTCCATGCTGGCTATGGAGATAGGCATTTTTCCCTCAACCATCAATTTACAGGCATGTCCGATTCTCATCTCATTTAAAAAAGAGAGAAAGGTCTTGCCAGTATGTTTTTTGAAATAACGACAAAAAGCGGTTGGAGAAATATTCACTGTACTGGCAACATCCTCAAGTTTTATTGGTTTATTAAAATTCAGAATGATATGTTCATGAATCTTGTTAAACCGGTAAAAATCATAAGTGTTTATGGTTTTAGAGTATCCGATACTCGCATGATATTTATAATCTTTTGTACCCGACATCATTTCCAGTAGCAGGATTAGTTCGGTTAACCGCTGAATACCACTCAGCTGAAATATTTTAGTAATCTGTTCACCCAATGCTTTCCTGCTTTTACTGACAAACTGAATTCCTCTTTGGGCCTTTTCAAGAAACTCCTTAATTGACTTCATTTCAGGTAGACTGATAAAGTTAGGATCAAAAATCTTCTTATTAAACTGTATAATCAGCACTTTAATCCCTGAGGTATCTTTTCCATCCATATATTTTGGGTCGCTTTTCCACCAGTGTGGGACATTTTCTCCAATGATACTGATCTCCCCTTCAGTAAAACGATGGATACCATCGCCTACATAACTGGTTCCCGAGCTTTTAACGACAAAAAGTATCTCTATCTCGGGGTGAAAATGCCATGGGACAGTAAAATGAGGTCGCTCTTCATTAAAAAAGATGACCGATTCTGTGGGCAACGATGCCAGCTTCTGGAAGAAAGGCTTCATGTCAGTTCAAAATTTAGCAAAACCAGAATTATTATGGCTAAAATAGGTAAAAAAGTAAATCAGCCAAAAGAACCGAAGTTCAATTGGCTGATTTCTTATTAAATAATCTGCTAAATTATAAAAGGTTCAGGTATCAGATTTGGAATACCATCCTTTAAAACAAATAATTTGCAGAGAATGATCCATATTCAGAACCCATCAATAACCCGGATTCTGAAGCAGTTTTGAGTTAAGTCTGAGCTCATTGCCGGGAACCGGGAAAAGTTCGCGGGTCTTGGCACTTACTGCATCTTTGAACAACCATAGTCCGCTGTATTTGCCAAAACGGATCAAATCGTTTCTGCGCCATGCTTCCCATGCAAATTCCCTTACACGTTCATCCAGTAACTGGTCAAGTGTTGGATCGGCACTTAAAAGTGGAGCACTTGCCCTTGCCCTTATTTTATTTACCAGGGAAACAGCAGTTTCACCATTCGTAACCGACGCGCCCCGGAGGATTGCTTCGGCCTTCATCATCAAAATATCTGCATAACGGTAAACAGGGAAGTCGTTGTTGTCACTACGGGTATTTGGATCCCAGTTTGGATCTGGATAAAACTTAATTGAACGGGCACCCATGTACTGTGAAAGGAAGTCGTTACCGGTATCCATTTTACTCGGGTCATATCTTAGCCACACATTTTTTGAAAGTTCCAACTGCCAGATCGTATCCCTTCCACCACTCAAAGGTCCTGCATAATCCTGATTAAGACCTTTATAGGTTGTTTTCACAGTGATTGGTGTTTTCCCGTCAAACTCGAATTGTTTGCCAACAATCCAGGTACTGTTGCGTACATCTCCAGTAAGGTTAAACTTATCGAAGTATTCGGGAAGTGTCTTCATACAGTTACTCGGGGATTTGGATCCTAAACCATACTTTGTTTTCAACTCCGGAGTCAGATCATAGCGGGTGAAAGAGTTTCCGGTAATTTTATATGCATCATACACAATTGCAAAAATGAATTCTTTAACAGCCGGGCCATTGGTAGGAAGGAACATACTTTTATAATCGGTATCGAGGGCAAACAAACCCGATTTAATGACTGAATCGCACTGGGCAACTGTCTCGTTGAACATTCCGCCACTTCCTTTATATACTGCCGCGTTAAGGTACAATTTAGCAAGTAATGCATGGGCCATCCAAACAGTAGGCCGACCATAGGTAACTGAGTTCTTGGCCCGTGGCAGATAAGGGGCAATCTCTTTTACTTCACTCTCGATAAAGGCAAACACATCGGCGCGTGGTGATGTAGGAGTATCGTCTCCGAATTTTTTCAAAATTGGGACATTCCCATAATTATCGAGCAAAATGAAATAAAAGAAGGCCCTCATCATGCGAAGCTCAGCAAATTGTTGGTTCTTAAGTGTTCCTTCAGGAACCGCATCGAACATACCCATGACACGATTACAGGCAATAATTCCGTTAAAAGCGTAAGTCCAAATTGTGGAAACGATGGCATTATCCGGTGTCCAGGTATGTTTGTGGAGTTCACGGTACTGGCCTCCGTCATCCCAGTTACCGTCTCTGGCAGGGATTAGCGCCTCATCGGTTGAAAGGGATTCGAGACGCCAGTAATCTATAGCATAGTTAGCGGGCAGAATCGTATAAATAATACCTTTTGCCGCCTCAAAATCAGCAGCTTTAGTAGGAAAGTTATCGGGTGTTAATTCCGATTCAGCTTTAATATCGAGGTTCGTGCAGTTTGTAAAGAGCAAGGCAGCCAAAATAGCGGCGCCGGCTAATTTTTTAATGACAGATATATTTGTTATCATTTTGATAATTTTTTTAAAAAATAGAGATTGGATCTTATCAATATTTACAAATTAATGTTTATCCCCAACATAAAAGTACGCGTCTTGGGGTAAAAATTATTGTTGTCAATACCAGGTTCAATTCCGCCAAGATTAATCTCAGGATCGATACCTCTGTATTTTGTTATTACGAACAAATTATTTGAAGTAATATACAGGCGTGCACTCTTAATTCTGGCATCCTTGATATTAAAAGTGTATCCAAGTGTCGCATTGTCCATCCGTATGTAAGATCCGTTTTCGATGTACCTGGTTGAATTGTAGAATGAATTTATATCCGTGGCAGGTTCTCCAAGAGAAAATTTCGGAATATTGTTATTCGATGCATTGTTTACATCATTCAGGCTGGCCAAAGTTGCGTTAAGAATTTTATTTCCTGATACACCTCTTAGAAAGAAGCTAAAGTCAAAATTCTTATAGGTAAACGTATTGTTCCAGCCAAACATTAATTTAGGCTGGGCACTCCCGCTCTGCTTAAAATCTTCAACGGTGACCACTTTTGAAGTATCCCCGTTTGCCTTGTAGAAAACTGAAATCCCCTGTATATTCCTTCCGGCATACTGACGAACAAAAAATGTTCCGATAGGTTCACCTTCCTTGATAATCTGTGAAGGATTTCCTGACTGACCTTTACCTCCAAATCCGGCTGTTCTAATTTCGGTAAAAGTAGGGAACTGGTCATTTGACAAGGATACCACCTTATTCACGTTATGAGAAATATTAAAAGATGAGGTCCATTGAAAATTCTTGGTTCTGACAGGTATAACATTGATCTGTAACTCGAGACCCTTATTGCTGATCTTACCAACATTGGCGATGAGTGAAGAATACAGGTACTTAGTGGTTGAAACCGGATAATTCCAGATAAGGTCGCTTGTTTGTTTGCTATATGCTTCGATGGTACCTGTGATGCGGTTTCCAAGGAATCCAAAATCAAGACCAATATTGGTCATTGCAGTTGATTCCCATTTCAGATCGGGATTTTCGTTTTGGGTTACGCCAACCGCCTGAATCTGAACACCATTGATATAGGTTGTCCCGGTAACACCATACTTTAACCTCGAAATCATCGGGTCAAAACCAAGCGAATTTCCGCTGACGCCGTAGCCGATACGCAATTTCAGGTCACTTACACTCTTATATTTGGCCATAAAAGGCTCATTAATAATTTTCCAACCTACTGATGCAGAAGGGAAAGTACCCCACTGGTGATTCGATCCAAATGCAGATGATCCGTCGCGGCGTATTGTTGCCTGTAAGAGATATTTGTTATTGAACTGATAATTCAAACGGGAATAAAAAGAGACGATTCGTAACGTCTGAATGCTGGCTGTTCCAAACCTGTCTGCATTGTTGACTTTTTCAGGTGAACTTCCCAGCGACAGGTTATTGTAAAGAAGATCGTCGGAGATGAAATTGCTGTTTGCAGCCTGAAATCCGTCATTGATCTTATCTTCCTGCCATGAATAACCGGCCAGAACTTTTACATTGTGTAATCCGTATGCCTTATCAAAGGTAAAATAGTTCTCAGCAAGTGTACTCTTGTTGGTATATTCCGACCTGATGGCATAGCCGTTTGCACTTAAATGGAGTGTTGATGCCGCCTTTGAATACTGATTATTCTGACTCTCAGTTGTTTGCAGCGATGCATTGGCGTTGTAGGTTAACCATGGCATAATATTGACTTTCAAGGTGAAATTTGCCAGCTGATTAATCGTTTTAAGGTAATTCAGATCATTATCCAACATCGCTACCGGGTTGTAATAATTGCTGTTCTGGGTATTCTCAAAATAGGTACCATCCGGTTTACGAATACTTACAGTCGGCAGATATTTAAGCATATTAGCGAAGACATCACTACGAACAATTTGTCTGTTTGTAGTTGCGTTGGTAAGGTTCAATCCAACGGTGACCTTATCATTAAATGCTTTTTGCTCAATATTCATACGGCCTGTCCATCTGTTTAGGGAACTGGTTTTTATAATACCCTGATCTTCAAGATAATTTATACTTACTCCATAAGTCGTTTTATCTGTACCACCCCCAAATGATAAATTATGATTTTGGGAAATACCCGTTCTGCTCACTTCATCCTGCCATACGGTATTACCGCCATTGTCATCGAAAGGAACTTTATTGACGGTTTTAAGGTAAGCTCTTAATTCTGATGCTGATAACATTTCAATGCGATTTGAAACATTCTCAACAGCTGCATAACTACTTAAACTAACATACGATTGTCCGGCTTTGGCACGCTTGGTAGTAATCATGATTACACCGTTTGCGGCACGTGAGCCATAAATTGCGGTTGAGGAGGCATCCCTAAGGACATCCATCGATACGATATCATCTGCTGCAACCGATTCAATTGATGCTCCGGGAACACCATCAATGACATAAAACGGTTCCATAGCAGCACCGGATCTCAGGGTTGAAGGTCCGCGAAGTGTTATCGAAGGTGTAGCTGTCGGATCTCCGTTTTTCGTAATGTTAAGTCCGGGAACTTTACCCTGTAACATCTGAGCCGGGGATGAATATACACCTTTATTCATCTCTGATGCAGTAATAGTCGAAACAGATCCTGTGATATCTTTTTTCTTCGAAGTTCCGTAACCAACAGTTACGACTTCTTCTATCCCTACCAACTCCTCTTGCAACACTATGCTGACAGATGTTTTGCCGGTAATGGCAATTTCCTGAGTTTTCATCCCTACAAAGGAAAAAACCAATGTTTTTGCATCTGCAGGTACAGGTAGGGAAAACTTACCGTCATTATCGGTAATGGTTCCTGTCATGGTCCCTTTCACAAACACTGAAACGCCTGGAAGTGTACCACCTTTTGAATCTGTAACCTTACCCGAAACTGAGACCTTCTGCTGCTGAACCGAAGGACTTGGTTCAACCCTGCGGATAACGATTTGTCGCTCATAGACATCATAGGTCACTCTTTCGTCTTTTAGAACCTGCTCCAGAATTTGATCAATTGTCGCATCGGTCAATTGAACATCTACCTTTTTGCTCAGGTTCAGGTCCTCTTTTTTGTACAGAAAAACAAATTCACTGTGTTCTTCCACATAACTCATTACTTCCCGTAAAGTACTATTGGTTATATTAATATCCATTCGTTTCGTTTGCGAATAGCTTTTCGCTGAAACAGAAAAACATAACCCTAACACTAAGAATAATGTAAGCTTCATAATTAGTCGTAGTTTTTTAAGACTTTCCCCGTCGGAAAGATCCGTTAGCCATTTTTTTTTCATACTTTTGAACTGTGTTAAATGAATAC
>Ga0118677_10001975_pt1 | contig 42343 bp, 48 predicted proteins | sample AliMusrvi5mmetaG_FD_86154 | JGI IMG/M metagenome (GOLD analysis project Ga0118677, IMG submission 86154)
ATATAAGATTAATCAATAGTTTTAATATCATTGTCTATTTATCTTCACTGTAAGTCGCTATTATGAAAAATCTTTAGTTCTTGCAATATCACCGAAAAAAACTAGTTCTAGACTAACTTTTTTCGTTTGGTAGCCTCAAAGGGAGTTGAACCCTTCTTACCAGATTGAAAATCTGGTGTCCTAACCGATAGACGATGAGGCCATAGCCCGCTTCGCGGGGAATTTTCAATTACCAATTTACAATTTTCAATTAAATGATTATTGACCATTGATATTTGATTATTGCGGCGGAGCCGCTAGTGGTGGATCGGGAGAGAATCGAACTCTCAACCAATGGCTTAAGAGGCCACTGCTCTACCATTGAGCTACCGATCCAAATCCTGCGATTTCAATAGAGATATCATAACAAAAAAACTCGAGATTGACAACCCTAAACAATGCCGACACTTTTGAAATTATTGCCCTTGAGTCCGTCGATTTTTATCTCAGCTTTTTCAATTTTACTTTTTTTAATTTGGCTAGGCGATAAAACCATCTCGTGAATGTGGTTTCTTCGCCTAACTGTATTTCAAGATTAGCTTCCAAATTTTATCCAGAAAATTTTCATCAATTTGTTTTCTTTGACGTACATATTCTCGAACCATCGTTAGCATTTCTAGGGCAACTACTCGTTTTAGATTACGGAATGGCAGTACTTTGTTATTGCCGATGCAACGCACAGCTTCTTCAAGCTCTTTTTTAATATCAGCGCCGTACAAATATTCTTTTAAGAAGCCAACCCCGGCAAAGCAGGAAACTATTAATTCCCGTAGTAAATTTTTGGCCCCCATTTTTCCTGAAAGGTCGGTCTGCGTCTGATTATCGGCAAAATCTTTCAGCCATTTTTTATATTTGGCATCTTCATAACAGGCGTGCATTGATTCGTGTAACAAAATTAGCCAGAATTTTTGAACATTAGTTTCATCTACATTTTGTATACAGATTGAGACTTGATTTTGGTCAATAAACCTGCCGCTAAAATTGTTTTCTGCTGGTGAATAAACCAAATTGACATTGATTTCGTCTTTGCCTGGTGCTTTCCCATAGAAATTGTTTAGCAGATTAAAACAGTCGTCAAATTTAGTTGCAATACGGAAATAATCATTCTCGATGTATGACTTTGATTTATTCAGAACAATTTCGCAGGTTTTCCAAACAAAACTAAAATAGGGATCTAGCTTTGTACAGGTCTCGACAATGCTCGGGAAAATTTCAGCAGTTCGCTTATATGCATCAGCCTCATTTTGAGATTGATAAAACGCTTTCATCACTGATTTTCGTTGAGGCTCGTCAGCATTCTTGAACCACTCCCTGTAATCATTAAGGAATAGGAATTCTTTAGTAGTGGGATTTTCGAGCAATTTTATGTAAGAGTTCGTAAAGTTAGAGCTGTCAGTGGGGCTGTCGTTAGAAAAAGTATCGAGAAAAAAATATTGGTTGGAAGTTTTTGAAATAATTAATTTTATTTTCATGATTTTATTAGACTTGTTACGAAATAGTGATCTTAAAATAAAATTTATTTAGTCCCAGAGCTGATAAATTCGATGATTTGATCGCCTAATTATTCAGTCTGGGAGCCAGCAATATTAATTCGTAATAAGTCTATTGTTAGGGCAGAGTGATAAAAAGATTATAGCATTACAAGACAATTAGTTCCATCACAAAATATTCATTCTCCAATTCTTATTCTGTTACCACTGTAGTGTGGTGCAGTGAGGGGGACAACCAAGAATAAAATCAATTAAGCTGTCTTTTTGAGATTAGCTGTCCCACTTTAAATTTAATAAGGATGAGTGCGGCCAGGTCATAGCAGAAAATATAGAGCGGAAAGGCGAGAAAGGCGAAGCTGAAAGTTTTGAGCGTGAGCATCACTATCCCGACGCTGATAAAGGAAGATGCAAATTCAAGCCAATTCTCCGTTTCCGGAAACTTATATGATTTGATCAGAGTCGGGATTCCGGCCATCAGATCGGCAAAAATGCTAAACAATATTGCGATGTTTGCGTTTTTGGTGATATACCATAAAATTAATCCGATAATCGAGAGAAGCCCACAGGAGGCGTCAAATTTGGTCAGTTTCCAATACGCTTTTTTATTTACGAAGGAAGCGAGAAAAATCAAAAGCGGAGTAAAGCCGACCATAAAAGTAGCAAGCGATCTAATGCCGACGCCTTCTTTGACTTGGGCGGCGAAAGCAACCATCACGGCCAGTGACCAGAGTCCCCAACTTATTCGATTTGGCTGGACTTTGCCGCGAAGCGTATCTCGGATATAAACAATCCCGCCGAGAAGATTTATCAGTACACCGAGCAGAACAAAATTTTGATTGATCATTTAGATGCCCAATTTTGATTAAAGCTCTCGAAGTAATTGTTTTTTATATTCTGCAAAAAAGTCATCGTTTACAGTCAAAATGTAATTCTTTAATTTAACCGCAACTTCGTCAAATATTTCCTTCGATTTGTCGAAAAATAATATTTGATTCCGGATTATGGGGATTTTTTTAATCGCGGCTTTTATAGTTGCTATCTTTTTATTCTGAATCGTCACTTTCCATCTGGCTGGAGTCAGAAAATCCAATTTATCGGCATCGCGCAAAATTTTTCCTTCGAGAGTTGTCGGTAAATCGGCGCCGGCTTTGCTTCCATGATTTTCTATCGCGTCACAAATTTTTTCGATAAAATCGGCATCAAAATCATTAGCTTGCAGGTATTCCCTAGCCATCTCGGCGCTTTTTTGCGGATGGCCGTCGTCACGATGCAGCCGTCCGACATCATGCCACCAGATCGCCAGCTCTAAAACATCGCTGTCGACATTTTTCTCAACCGCGGCGATTTTCATCGCATAATTGATTACCGATTTCATATGCGATTCATCGTGGCCGACATTTGCCATTTGTCTAATATATTCCTTGGCTTTTTTGATTGCTTTAACGATCTTTATATTCATAATTTAATCCTATCAAATTCCCCTCCACAAAAAAACACCCTGCCATCCGCGGACGGATGACAGGGAGGGAACGGAACTGAGAACGACGACAAATTACCGCTGAAGCGCGGAAAAAAGTGCCGGCTCGGAGATATCTGAGGTGATAATCTCGAGACCGTGTTCCTTAGCTTTCTGACGAAAGAAGGTCAGGCTCTCCCGTTTGATCTTAGCTGCGAGAGAAACGTGCTCTTTTATTTCTTCCTCGCTTGAAAGACCGAGTAAAATTGATTGAGCCAGACATGCCGGCACAAGCGGATATCTCTTTTCTCCGATGTCGGTGTATCCGAAATGAAAATCGACTCCGCTTGTTGGTTGACCTGGCAAGAGGATAAGCCCACTACGCACCAATTTAATGTCATCGCGGATCTTGAGCACGGCATCATCAAAGTCAGGGGGAATCGCAACGTCAACAACGAGTGCACCATATTTCAGGAGGTTAACATTCTCGACCGTTATGATTTGGGTTTCTGAGCTGGTGCAGAGGACGATAACGTCTGCCCGAGCCAATGTTGATCCGTTGTCTTGCTCAAACAGTTCGGACATTACCATTGTTCTGATATCATCTCCAAACTCTCTAAGTTTATTGGGGTCACGTCCGACAGCAACAATCGAAGAAGTTAACTCCTTTAGATACCGAAAGACGATGTTGCCAATTAGGCCGTAGGCGCCAATCACGATAATATTCGCTTCTGTGAGCGGGATAGGACATTCGCGCTCAATAGCGATAATTGTGGCGACGGCGGTAAATGCGGCGCCATTGTCGACTTTAATCGTCAAGCCACGCTGGTCAGCGTATTTTTGAAGATCTGCGCCACCACGGCTTTCGCTCGAGAGAAGTGCGCCCAGCCCTAAAATTTTAGCACCGCGGCGTTGAGCTTGGACAAGAGCGCTGCGAAGCAGCCCCTCCAAAAGCTCCTTGCGCTTTTGATCAGTTTGAAGTGCTTCCTCCCACTGTTCTTTTTCGTCCTGTGTTAGCTCCTCGATTGGCCTCATCAGTTTGGGCAGATGACTTTTAATCTGGTCGGGCAGGAGGGCAATACCGAGAATCGGAACTCGGACATTTTTGCCAATCGTGGTCTCGATGCCGACAATCTCGCCTGCTTCCAAAACGACTTTTGCGTTGGCGATTAGCCATCGAGCGTTGTGTTCAGTCAGATGGCCTTGATCCATTAATTTTGGAATTAGAGCCGTCAGTCTGAGCTGTCGCAAATCGTCAGTTGTCAGCGAATGGATAACGAAGGCGGTCACTACTTCTGCGTCACCGTTCACAATTCCACTGTCGCCCAACGTTGGCTCAATTCCTTCGATTAGCCGCCCGATATTGCGGCGGTGAGTATACAGGATCAGGATGGTCACAAGTAAAAATGCCGTTTGCCAAAATGATCCGAAGTGCAGAGCAAAAGCCAGCACTGTTACAAAAATACAGGATAGCATTGATGCCAGCGAGAGGTATCGGGTGATGCTGAGCACGATCAGAAAAAAACAAAGCCCCAAAAGTATAGTCAGCGGATGTAAGATTGCCATTCCGCCCAAGAGCGCGACAGTTGATGTCCCGCCGGAAAATACTCCTTCTGCAATATAGAAATAGAGGGAGTGAGCGTGGCCAAGTATGGTGGCCAGCAAACAAGCGGCGCCCCAACCATAGCCGAAAAAATGGACGGCGATAAGGACGGGGACGAAACCTTTCAGAAAGTCGGCCGCAAAAACTAGCAGGCCTGCTTTCCAGCCGAGAACACGGAGAACATTGGCAAAGCCAGTGTTGTTCGCCCCGTGATCTCTGATGTCAAAGTGCTGGCCCTTGAATAGCTTTCCTATCCAAAAGCCAAATGGTAGCGAGCCGTCGAGGTATGATAACCCGACCAGCATAAACCCAAGTAGTATCTGCATCTCATCAGTTCCTTTCAGAGTAAAATCGCTAGGCCAACGCTAACACAAAAATTATAAATCGTCAAATTTTCTCTTGATTTATTTTTAACTTTGTATTATAATAAATGAGTTTTGAACCTTGAAAATTTGTCCTTTGGGCTTAATTGCTTATCTAACAATTATGTAAGTAGCTAAGCCCAAAGGGCTACTTATCCTCCATATTGGAGGATAAGGTTGGTCGTGGCGGACGTAAAAACGCCGAGAGGGGACATACCATGCCGCAAGGCACACTTGGCCAGACCAAAGTCAGCATATTAAGAAAACCGGCGAAGTTGCTTTCTCCCATCAAGACGGAGATTGATTTCGAAGGCGTAACGATATTCGAGGTTTATAAGCGCCTAGTAATCACTCCAGAAGACGAGAGGGCAATCGCCAAGCTGGTGGTCGGCTATCTCGGCAGGGACTTCAGCATCGATTTTCTTCCAAAGATTGAGAGTAATATTGTGCCATCAAAACTTCAATCCTTCAGGTTGAATAGGGATTCTAAAGGTGGCCAGATTATTGATTATCTTGGCGGTGAGTGCGCTGTTGAGACTACCGTTGCAGAGATGGTCGACATGATGATGCGCCAGGGGAGAGGATGCAGGAAGGGCAATCTGCTCACCAACGGCAATGGGAACGTTTTCTATATTCGCAATGCCAGTGGAGTTTTGAACGGTGTCGCCTGCCGTTGGCTATCCGAATACCATTTCTGGTACATCGGATCTTGCTCGTCCGACCATTCCGAAGGGTGGGAAGCCGGCGACCGGGTTTTTATCCGAATGATTCTTTGAGAAATTGGGGCGTTGAATTCCTATCTTTAGCACACGTGGCTCTTCTAACGCTTTTTCTAAAAGTATCGGGGGAGCCACATTTTTTTACCAAAAAAATTTTAAGGCAAAGACTATTAAAAATTTGCAATTTTTGGCAAAAAAAGCTACACTTGGTTTAGGTATTTATTAATTATGAAAAAATATTCCTATATATCAAAATCGGCGGGGGATGTGTCTCTAGGGAAAGCCGGAGCTTAATCGGTCGCTTTTTTTGGTACCGGGAATTTGAAAGGTGAACTTATGTTATTGACTGTGATTTCCACAGTTTTTGCTTTGGCGGTCGGTAGTGCCGGTGGCTATTTTGGCTATCGCGCCAATGTCAAAAACAAAGTGGCAACGGCCGAAGGCAGAGCCGAGAAAATTTTGGACGAAGCCAAGACGGAGGCCAAAGAGCTTTTGCTCGAGGCCAAAAACGAGGCCCTGAAAGAGAAAGCCGAGATTAAGAAAGAGTCGGATGAAAAATCCCGCTCGTTAAACAAAGCGGAGAGTGATTTGCGTCACAGGGAGCTAAACATTGACTCGCGTTTCGACGAGGTGGAAAAAACTCGCAAGGATTTGGTAAAGAAGCAGGAGGATATTGAAAATATCAAGACCACTCTGCGTGATTTGCGTAAAAAGCAGGAAGATTCGCTCGAACGGATCGCCAAGATGACCAAAGAGGACGCCAAAAAAGTTCTCCTGGACTTGGTCGAAAAAGAGGGTAAAGAGGAGCTGGTCAAGAAAATCAAAGAGGTTGATCAATTTGTGCGCGAATCGGCCGATGAAAAAGCCAGAGAGGTTATCATCTCGGCGATGCAGAGGATTTCAGCCGAAACGGCGGCCGAGTCAACCGTTTCAACCGTTCAGATCCCAAGTGATGAAATGAAGGGTCGAATTATCGGTCGCGAAGGTCGCAATATTCAGTCATTTGAAAAAGTGACCGGCGTTGATCTGGTCATCGATGACACGCCGGACGCTGTTGTTATCTCCTCTTTTGATCCGATTCGCCGTGAAGTCGCCAAGGTGACGCTGGCCGAGCTGGTCTCGGACGGTCGGATTCATCCGACCCGGATCGAAGAAGCTTTCGAGAAAGCCAAAAAAATAGTGGCCGAAGATGTTAAGAAATCGGGCGAACAGGCCGCTTATGAAACCGGCGTGACCGGTTTGCCGGCCGAGATTATCAAGGTTTTGGGACGTCTCAAATTCCGGACCTCTTTTGGTCAAAATCAGCTCCAGCATGCAATCGAAGTTTCTCGCATCGCCGGTCTGATTTCCGAGGAAATCGGCGCCAATACATCACTTTGCAAAAAAGCCGGTCTTTTGCACGACTTGGGCAAAGCGGTTGACCATGAGGTGCCCGGTTCGCACGCCGTTATTTCAGCCGATATCATGCGCAAATTTAATCTGCCGGCCGATCTGATTCACGCTGTCGAAGCTCATCATGAAGATGTGCCGATGGAAACGCCGGAGGCGGCCATCGTCCAGATTGCTGACGCTATTTCTTCAGCTCGTCCCGGTGCTCGCCGCGAATCGCTCGAATTCCATCTGAAAAGACTTGAGGATTTGGAGCGCGTGGCCAATTCTTTTCCCGGTGTCGAAAAGGCCTACGCCATTCAGGCAGGTCGCGAAGTCCGTATTCTGGTGCGTCCGGAGGAGATTGACGATCTGACAGCGGCCAAGCTGGCCAAAGAAATCGCTAAAAAAGTTGAAGAGGAAGTTCAATATCCGGGACAGGTCAAAATTCAGGTCATCCGCGAAGTCAGAGCAATCGAATACGCTAAGTAACCAAGCCAACAATGGATAGCGAATGTCCTAATTGCAAATAGCGAATATTAGTCATTAGATATTAGAAAATTAGATATCCGTTGTTAGAATATGAAAAACGAAGTTTTGAAAATATTGTTTATCGGTGATATTGTCGGTCGGCCGGGCAGAAATGCGGTTCGAGCCGTTTTGCCGAAACTGAAAGAAAATGAGGGAATTGATTTTGTCATCGCCAACGGTGAAAATCTGGCTTCGGGCAAAGGCATGACCAAAGAAAAATATGATGAAATGATCTCGGCCGGCGTTGATTATTTTACTTCAGGCAATCACATTTGGCAAAATCGCGATATTATTCCTTATTTGAAGGATGGCTCGGTCAAAGTTTTGAGGCCGGCCAACTATGCCGGCGATCCGCCGGGTAAAGGCTTTGATACGGTTGAAATCAAGGGCCAAAAATTGACCATAGTAAATTTGCTTGGCCGTGTTTTTATCAACGAGTTGCTGGACGATCCTTTTGAGGTCGGCTTAAATATTGCCGAGAAAAACAAAGATTCTATCGTTTTTGTTGATATTCACGCCGAAGCAACGAGTGAAAAAATGGCTCTTGCCTATTACTTAGACGGCAAGGTCTCGGCTGTCATCGGCACTCATACCCACATTCAAACGGCCGACGAAAAAATCCTGGAAAATGGTACGGCTTATCTGACCGACGCCGGCATGTGCGGGCCGGAAAACTCGGTTTTGGGAGTGGAAAAAGATATTGTGATCGCGGGGTTCTTGACAGGCCTGCCTCAATCCTTTAAAGTGGCAGGTGGAGAGTGTATTTTCAATGCCTGTCTGATCGAGATAGATATTGAAAGTAAAAAAGCTGTCGCGATCAAACGCATTTTTGAAAAAGTCAAAATATAGGTTAGCCGTGACTTGTGATTTATAGTGCGCATCTAAATATTGGGGGAGGGGGTGAGGAAGCGAAATGAATAAAAATGAATTGGTCAACGAGGTTGCCCGCAAGACCGGGCTTTCAAGGCGAGAGGCGGAGGTTGGAGTTCAAACAATGCTCGATTTGATCGTGAAAGAGCTGGTTTTCGGAGACAAGATTACCCTCACCGGTTTCGGCACTTTCGATGTTGGCAAACGGCGTGAACGGGCAGGAGTCAATCCGAGAAACGGCAAAGCGATCGTAATCCCGGCGACAAAAATGCCCCGTTTCAAACCGAGCAAAAATCTCCGTTCCAAGATTAAATAGCTCTCAAAAAACAAGCTAAAAAGTCCCGCTACGGTGGGATTTTTTAGTTAAGGCACACCGCTCTCGAAAAAAGAGCTATAATCTGGTAGAATAAACATTAGATAAGCCCCTCTCCTTTACAAGGAGAGGCAGGGGTGAGGTTACAATTAATTCTAACCTCATCTAACTTCTCCTTGTAAAGGAGAAGAACGAGCCCTAGTAGCTCAGTGGATAGAGCGAGACACTCCTAACGTCTAGGTCGCAGGTTCAACTCCTGCCTAGGGTACCAATTATTTCGCAAACATGCATCAGGCCGTAAACTATAAATGTTTTCATTGGCAATGAAAACATCAGGCAAAAATTTGCATTAATAATGAAAACAATTATACAGCCGAAAACAAACTAAAAGAGATCGGGCTGGAGCAATACGAATTTAAAATATTAGGTTCGCTATAAATATTAAAGAATTTTTACATAATAAAGTTATGCCGGCTGTAATCATTTCAATTGACGATTTCAAGGAAAGAATTGAAGGCTACTCCCCAGAACATGCCGGTGAGTTTCATGTTCGTTCTGCTAAAATGGCAGACCAAGAATTCGATAAGATAGTTAAGGATTCCACTTTTGGCAGGGTCATTTTCCTGGCTGGCGGTAGCGCTTCGGGCAAAACCGAGTATCTGCACACTTATCTGCTTGGAGAAAACGCTATCATTTTTGATAGTACTTTTTCCACAACTGAAGGCGCTGGCATTAAAATTGAAAAAGCTAGAAAATATTGCAAAGAAACTGAACTTCATTTTATCATCCCGGATGATATTAAACGGGCCTTTACCGCTTTTCTCGGCAGGGAAAGAAAGTTTGATGACAAGGTTTTCTATACCACGCACAGTCATTCAAGGTCAACTTTACTTTGGATTATAAATAATTATCCGGAGGTAGATATTAAACTTATCGAAAGCTATTATAAAATAAATGAATTACGTTATAAAGAAATTCAGCTTCAAAACAGGAAAAGTATGCTTGAATATATAAAGTCAATCCAGTATGATATCGATGAGATAGTAAAAAAGGTTGTATAGTGACTAAAAAAGAATTAAAACCAAAAAACCCCAATAACAATTATCTAAAATCCTATTCGAAGGCAATAAAGCGTGGCCAAAAGATCCAACAGGTGTTTCCTCATCGTGACGGTTGGGCGGTCAAAAAAATTTCGGCTGATAAAGCCTCTAATGTTTTTGTGAATAAAGAATCAGCTATCGCCAAAGCTAGCGAAATCGCTCGCAATCAACGGACTGAAGTTTTAATTTATAATAGAGACGGCAAAATATCAAAGCGAATTCTCTGTGGGGCTAAATAAGCGTCCGCCTCATCTTAGTTGAATTACTATGACAGACGATGATTTCAATCCAAACTATTATAGCGACGCAAATGTCGAGACGGAGTCGACGGGAGCGGCTAATCTTTTGCGCTCTATTTTTGGTGATGATTTAAACCTGATGGAATATTCAAAAATCCGCCAGATTGGAAGGGAAATTCAGGGACAACAGACGATGACAGCCAAGAACACACGAGAGATACCAATGCGCAAAGAAATTGTTTACCGCTTTATCCACGATTCGTATGGCGTAAATCTTAAGACCGTTGAGCATATGACAGGTCTTGATGCAGAAACAACGAAAAGTTACTTGAAAGAACTCAGACACCGCTACAATGAAACTCATATTGATGAGATGGGCAGTGATTTTGACCGTCAAGGAAGCAATGTAATTTAAAGGAGCCAGATGGCCAAAACGAAATTAGATGATAATTTATTGAGTGTCTGGGTTTTGCGGGCAATTGAGGAATACAAGTCAATTTCTAAAAAATAACCGTAAACTATCAACTTCGGCCAAAGGCCGATCAGCCTATGGCTGAGAAATAAACATTGGAGGTATATGACTGAAAAGGTAAAATTTGAGATTTCGATCACAACGATTCTGAAGATTGTTTTGACCTTGGTGGCGGTGTATCTTTTGTATCTGATTAAGGATGTAATTGTTGTTTTGTTTATCGCCTTTATCTTAATTGCCGCTTTTCATCCGGTTGTCAGGTCATGGTCACGCTTTATCGGCCGCGTGCCGGCAGTGCTAATCTTGGTTATCCTAGGCCTAGGTGCTATTACCGGTTTTGGCTTCCTGATTGTGCCTGCTTTTGTAACTCAGATCGGACAATTGTTCGAGTCACTCCCTTCTCTTGTTACAAAGGCGCATCTCTTGAGGCAATATTTCCCTTCTTTGCAGGAAAACCTGCAGACGCTTACCTCCAGTGCCGGATCACTGACCGGTAGCGTGGTCAAAGTTACTTTTAGCGTCATCGGCGGGATCGCGGCTTTCATTATGATTATCTTTATTACCGTCTACGCCCTACTAGATGAAACTGTGCTTTCAAAGTCCCTGACGGCACTTGTGCCGGCTGACATAAAAGAGGCAGTACTCAATGTTGTACGCAAGGTCTTTGTTAAAATCGGTGATTGGTTGCGGGGGCAACTGTTTCTGGGGCTTGTCATGGGGATAATGGCCTACATCGCATATTCACTTATCGGTTTACCGTACGCTCTGACCCTTGCTGTGATTGCAGGAATGACGGAAATATTGCCGGTTATCGGTCCGATTGTAGCCGGCGCGTTGGCACTTCTGGTAGCGTCACAGATATCGTGGCTGGCCGTAATTTTGGTTCTCGTTGTTACTATCGTGATGCATCAGTTGGAGGGCAACCTTTTGTTGCCAAAAATCATGCAAAAAGCGATTGGACTTCCCCCTGTTATTATACTGGTTGCTATATTAATTGGCACGAAGCTTATCGGAGTCTTGGGTGCGCTTTTGGCCGTTCCAATAGTCGGAATTCTATATGTCTTGATTCAGGAATGGCCAACGATAAAAAAGATAAGTCAAAATGCGGACTAGGAAAGCTCAAAAAGAATACTTCAATAAAAAAGCTCAGTTTGATTATGAGCTGAGCGATTTTGTTGAAGCTGGCATCGTTCTTCTTGGTGAGGAGATAAAAGCGATTCGTTCGGGCCGCGTCAATATTTCCGGCTCTCACATCCGGATTATGCATGGTGAAGTCTATTGGATTGGCGGTGATTTCAATCTTGCCGGCGACGGACAACGAACACGAAAATTGTTGCTACATAAAAATCAGATCGAGTCGCTAGTTGGCAAAACAATGGAAAAGGGTATGACTCTAATCCCCCTGAAACTATATCTAAAGAAAGGGCGAGCCAAATTGGAAATCGGTTTGGGCAAAGGTAGGAAAAATTTCGATAAGAGAGAACTTTTGCGCAAACGCGACCTTGATCGCGAGATGGCTCAAAAAGTGAAGCGGTTTTAAATTTATTTTGTCATATCTATTATAAATAAAACTTACGCGTTTCACTATTTTTGCGTCATCCCAAACTCGATTTGGGATCCAGATATTACTTGACTGGATTCCCGCCTACGCGGGAATGACATCAAGCGCGTAAGTCCTAATAAAATTTGCTACCTTATCCACAGGGTGGCAAATTTTTATTTTTTGAATAAGAGTAAACTAATAACCAATAGGTCGGAATTGCACTTTAATATCGTTACTGCTTATAAACAAGCAGAATTTTTGTGGCACGAAAAAGGAGGGGGAGATGCAATCGTCATCTATTGTTGAACACTTGACCTCTGCCGTCGAGACAGAGGACCCTCGAGGACTATATTCCCGCCATGATTGTGAGAATGGTAAAAGATGCAAAAAGCATTATTGCTGGAAGTTTGTGGCTGTTGCTACCGGCAAACTGTTTGACGTCGATTCATTTTTCACAAATGACTTTTATCGCGGTTGCCTCATTCGAAAAGCTGAGTATGGCCGGAGCGAAATTCATATCGCAGCCAGACATGGTCAAAATGAAATGATCGGTAAACTTATCGAAAGGGGCGTGCCCGTCGACCTTCAGGATGATTTTGGAATGACGGCTCTAATGTTGTCGCTTTATGATCGTCAATTTCATACGGCAGAGTTTTTGCTCGATGCCGGAGCGAATTTGAACTCTCAGGACTATCAAGGCGCGACTGCTCTGCATATTGTCGCTGAGCATAATCTAGTCGAAGCGGCCCAACTCCTTTTTGACTACGGGAAACGCGAAAGGTTCCTGTCGGTCAATGCTTTCGACTCTCATTTTCAGACCCCGTTTGATCGTGCTTTTCTAGTCAACAATCACAGAATGGCACAAATGCTGGTAGAAAATGGAGCTGTGGCCGGAGTCCATAGTCGGGCTAAGTTGCTCGAACCGTTTCTTCATGATGATGCCCTCGCTTTTGTTTGGGATCAATCCCCTTTGCGGCGACTGATTTCAAAAATCGGCCGACTGGCCGAAACCGAACAGGAGCGGAGACAGAAGGAGTTTTTAATTGAGGTTTTGTTGTCCTTGCTGACTACCCGCTCAGTTTTCAGGGAGACTTTGGTCGACGAAGCGTCTTTACTTATTGGCGAAGCGCGGATGGTCGATCCGGAGAGCTTCTTAGCATCTCGGCTCAAAACGTGGTTTTTTGGATTGCTGGATGAATTCCGGGCCAAGGATGCCAAAGACCGCGAACTTCTTGACAATTGTGAAGCCGAAGAAGTGCCTAACTGGAATCTGGATAATTTAAGAGAAGCCACTGTTCTCAGCGCCCTGTAATAAGAGAGAATACTGATTGCTCGTCCCAGTCCGGTTTATCCGGACTGGGACATTTTATTTAGAAAAGCTGCAACCGCAATAGCTTTGCCTGTAGAGATTATATTTTTTTGAAAGTTCAATCGAGCGCTGATAACCGTTATTTTTTTTGAAATCTGCTTTCAAATATTTTTCTGGAGAAATAGTAGAGCCGATTTGATTGATAGCGGCTGAATCTTTGTGAGGAGAGACGGAAAGGGTCGTAGTAAAAAAATCATACTTCTTCATACTACTGCGTAGTAGGGTTTCTTGAAGTCTGAATTCAATGCACTTCTGGCATCTTTTGCCACCCTCAGTATCATTTTTCAGACCGGAGATAAATTTTCGCCACTTGGCATTTTCTTTTTCATAATCGTACTCGAAAAAAGCTAAATAATTATCCTCTGAATAGAAAGGAGTGATTTTATCGCGGTCGCGAAAATTTGACTCCTTTTCTGAATGCAATTGGCTCAAGAAATATTTTAGAGTCTCTAGCCTTTTGTCATGTTCGGCTTTGGGTTCGATATTTGGATTGTACCAATATATTTTCAGATCAAAATTATCCCGCAGTTTTTCTTCGACGGCGGTCAAACATGGAGCGCAACAGGCATGGAGTAATAGCTTTGCTTTTGAATTATCAATTTCCAATTATCAATTTCCAATTAATTTTCAGATTTTTTCGATGACACGAAGTTTCGCGCTGCGGGAGCGGGGATTATCTCTAATTTCCGAGTCGGAGGAGATAATTGGTTTTGATGTCAGAACTTTGACAGTCGGGGTTTTCCCGCAGATGCAGGGAAGCGCCGGCGGACAGGTGCAGGGACGGGCCAATTTATTAAAAGTTTGTTTAACAATTCGGTCCTCGAGAGAGTGAAAAGAAATAACGGCCAGTTTTGCGTTTGGAGATAACAGGTCCGTAAAATCTCTTATTGCTTGTTCTAAAATAGCGAGCTCACCGTTGACTTCGACTCTAAGGGCTTGAAATGTTTTGGTGGCAAAATGAGTTTTTCCGAATTGAAATTTTTTTGGGATTGAAATTGCCAATATTTCCAGTAAATCGCCGACAGTGGTAAACGGCTTCTTCTTTCTTCTTTCTATAATATTGCAGGCAATTTTTGTAGCAAGTGGCTCTTCACCGTATTGGCGAAGTATTCGGACAATCTCGGATTCGGGATATTCGTTTACAATTTTGGTTGCCGTGATGTTATTGTCCAAATCCATCCGCATATCGAGCGGTTGATTTGGATCTTGAAAAGAAAAGCCCCGCTCTTTCTGGTCAAATTGCATTGATGAGACGCCCAAATCAAGCAGAGCGCCATCAATCTTTAAAATATTTATTTCATCAAGAATTGATTTGATATTCTTGAAATTATTATGAACAAGTATGAAATTATTTTCCAATCCGGCTTTTTTAATATTCTCTTTGGCGATATTCAAAGCAACCTGATCTTGATCGATGCCAACAAGCTGTAAGTTGTAATTTGCAGGCGGTAGGTTTTTGACGATAGCGAGCGAGTGGCCACCGGCCCCAAGTGTCCCATCTACAAAAAATCCGCCTCTTTTTTTGAGGTAGCCAAATGTAGCGATTATTTCATTTAAGAGCACCGGAATATGTTTCATGCGATAAATATTAGCATAAAATTGAAATTTATTCGAGAGAGGTATAAGATAGTGGTTATGGAGAGAACACCACTTTTTTTGCTGTCTGAGAAAACCAAAAAATTTCTGATTGACTTTACCGCCAGTCACGCCGCTTTTGCCAATCTCAAGGACAACAATGATCAGATAGTCAACTCGGCTTTTATTTATGAAAAAGTCAGAGTGGCGCTCGAATATCAAGAGGAGCATTTGGTTTTCAAAAATGCGATCGCTCGTATCTTGCGTCGTCAATACACTCTTGCCCCCAATATTTCGGCCGAACATTTACTCGACGATTTTATCTCTGAAATGTCGTGGGCAAACTATATCAATCCGGAGCTTTTGAGCAAAGAGTATCTCGCTCGGATGAAATCAACGGTCGAGCGTTACCTTGTTCTTTTGAAGCAGGGCAAGTCCGGCCATTTCCAACGGGCTGAGCTTCAAAAAATGGTGATTGACTGGCTGGCCTGTGAACTCGACGAAATTTTACGGCCGACGGCCGAAGTCAATGTCCTGCTCGATTATACCTATTCGATTCTAAAGAAAAATCTTGATATTGAAGGAGCGCGGATCAATGAAGGAGACAATGAGATTCAGCTCAAAATGGCGATCTACATGCAGGTTTTCAAGCCGGATCTGCCTCTTGTCCAGTATTGGCTGATCAGGACGATTTATCCCGAATGGCAAAAAATGACGCCGGATGAAATCAAGAAAATCGGTTGGAGCTTTGACCCCTTTTACAACAAAATTGATCGAGAGCTCAATCATCCGATGCGGAAACGATACGTCACTTACATAAAGCGCAATATCGCTCCGTTTATTTTGCTCAAGGACGTTCTGTCCGAAGGTGCCTTAAATCTCGATCAGATTCGCGAAAAGCCCTTTATCCTTCGCAACTTGGTGATGGAGGAGTACACAAAGGTTATCAATATCGGCCGTCGAAAAGTTTGGACTGCCACCATCCGCGCCCTGATTTTTATTCTCTTCACTAAAATATCGCTTGCTTTTATTTTGGAGATACCATTTGACAAATTCTCTACAGGCAAAATCAATCTTCTATCTCTAATCATTAATATCTCAATGCCACCGCTTCTGATGTTGATCGCCGGTACTTTTGTTAAGTCGCCGCCAAAAAGGAACTATCAGGTTATCACCGAGGCATTCTCAAACATTGCCATGAACGACCGGATAGATGATAAAAAGTTTTCTTTGGCCAATACCAAAAAATCGCCATCGTTTGCCATATTCAATATCGTCTATTCGGCCATCACAATCGCAATCCTGGCCGGCGTAATCTGGCTTCTGATTTATTTGAAATTTAATATTATCAGCATTTTGCTCTTTTTTCTCTTTGTCTCAATCGTCTCATTTTTTGCTTTTCGGATTCGCAACATCGCACTCGAGCTGGCGATGCGGCGAGCCAAGGATGACGCCATTACTTCGGCCATGGAGCTGATCTTTTTGCCCTTTATTCGGATCGGCAAATACATGTCTGACCGTTTTGCCGCTTTCAATCCGCTCATTTTGGCGCTCGATTTTCTGATTGAGGCTCCGCTTAAAACGGTTATCAAAATTTTTAATTCCTGGCTCAAATTTATCAATTCTAAAAAAGAAGATTTGGAATTTTAATTGCCCCGCCTTACGGGGAGAAAGGGGAAGATGCTAAACGGGAAAGTGATACTGGTCGTCGATGACGACATTACCCTGATGGAGATGTATGTCGAGCGTCTCAAAATGGACGGTGCCATTATTTTGCAAGCCAAGGATGGCGATGAGGCCTTGCATAGAGTGGCCGAGGGTAAACCTGACTGCATTCTTTTGGACATTATGATGCCAAAAGTCAGTGGCCTCGAGGTACTCAAAAAGCTGAAAGAGGACATCGAAATGGCCAAGATTCCGGTCATTATGCTCTCTGCCTTGGCCGACGATGTAAAGAAAAAAGAGGCGAGGGAGCTCGGGGCGGCCGATTATTTTGTCAAATCAGAGATGTTGCCGGCCGATGTTCTGGCTCGGGTCAGCCAGCTGATTGGGGTCGAAAAATAATTAGGTGTTAATAAAAAAATCCTCCAAACATCAGGAGGATTTTTTTATTTCTGATTCCCATTTTCATGGGTACAAACTTACTTATTCTTTTTGAGCGTAATCTTTTTGGCCAGCTTCGGCGCGACTTTTGGCACCGAGATGGTCAGAACACCGTTTTTCATCTCCGCTACCGCTTTGTCGGCCACAACTTCGGAGGGCAAAGTGAAGGAGCGGGAAAAAGTACCGGTATGGCTCTCTTTGTAATAATAGCCTTTGCCTTCGTCCTGTTTTTCCTCTTTTTTCTCACCCGAGATGGTCATGACATTGTCCATGACTTCGACCGAAATATCCTCTTCGTCAACGCCGGGTAATTCTGCTTTGACTACAACAGAATCCTTTGTTTCCTTAAGGTCGATTCGCGGCAATCCGCCGGAAATCTTGGCCGGTGTGATAACGCTGTCCTCAAAAAGGCGATCCATCGCGTCGCGCAATGAGACAGCTTCGCGGAACGGTCTCCATGGTTCTAACTCCACCATAGGTTTTTCCTTTCTTTCCTGCCTGTCGGCAGGATTAATTACGTTTATCTTAATATTTGAATTATCTAATACCTCGCTGATCGATTCCTCAACTTCGCGTTCAAAGTCAAACATCTCTTCAAAGGCGGAGTTAAAAAATTGACAAAGCGAAACAGCCAACGGGAGAGATGGCATATATTTGCCCTGTTCCAGAGCAATGACCGATTGGCGGGAGATGCCGAGTTTATCAGCCAGCTCCTCCTGACTCAAATGACTTTTCTTGCGCAAGTCCTTGAGCCGGTTTTCAATTTGTGATTCTTTTTCATCCATTGTGGTTTTGGGCACCCCCTCTCCTGCCTAAGGAGAGGACGGGTGAGGTGGGAGCAAGGAGAGGTACAAGGTGAGGTTTATTCTGCCCCTTTAATCCTTCTTCTTTGCAAGGAGAAGCTAGATGAGGTTAAAAATTATCCTTACAATAAAAAATGTAAAGCAAACTTTACATTTTGTCAAGAGCTACCTCTTAACTTATAAAAAATGTTACCAAAATCCTTCCAAATATCTCAAAATAATTGCTATTTAAAATAGTTGAAGCGTTAGGATCAAATCCCAATAGTCAGTCATCTCGACATCATGAACTGTGGCTTGAGTCGAATGACGAGAGATCTTCGACTTATTTGGTTTGCGAATATAGTTAGTTTCCCAATAAGCAGTAGATTTCTCGTCGTGAAACTACCACGATGTCGAAATGACAACCAGTTTAGTTCTTAGCCACTTTTAGATGATTGGAAGCAAGCTGGTATGATACTGAGAAATCAATCTTTCGGCAACCTTTTATTTTGTAACTGCTCACTGTCATTCCCGACTTGATCGGGAATCCAGAATAAAAGTAGCTGGATCCCCGGGTCATGGCTACGCCTGCCCGAGGATGACAATATAAGTGAGTGAGCAGTTACTTTATTTTGAGGTATTGCGGGCGCTGGTTCTCAATTAGTTCGATTTTCTTGCTCTATTTCTCATATTTGTATCGAGTATTTTCTTGCGTAGGCGTAGTGATTTCGGCGTTACTTCGAGGAGTTCGTCGTCCTCCAAAAAATCGATGCACTGTTCGAGTGAAAAAATCAGCGGCGGGGTCAAGACGGTGATGGCGTCGGCACTGGCCGCCCGCATATTGGTCAGCTGTTTTTCTTTGCAAATATTAATTTCGAGATCGTCTTCGCGTTGGTTGAGGCCGACAATCATACCGGCGTAAACGTCGGTTTGCGGCGGAGTGAAGGTGATGCCGCGCTGTTGAGCGATATTCAATCCATAAGAAACGGCTTTGCCGGTCAAAAATGAAATCAGGGCGCCGTTGCGCATTTTTGGAATGGCGCCGCCAATTGGCTCATATCGTAAAAACATCGTGTTCATAACGGCGGTACCTTTTGAGGTTGAAAGCAAAGTATTGCGTAGTCCGAGTGTGCCACGGGTCGAAATCTCAAAAACCAGCCGTGTTGTGCCGTCGGAATTTTCACTTTGGTGGTGGAGAACACCGCGTCGCCGACTGACTTCTCCAATGATAGTGCTGGCAAATTCGGTTTTAACATCGATCGTCATTTCTTCAAACGGTTCCATCAAAACGCCGTCAACCATTTTGGTAATAACTTCCGGTTTGCCGACCTGCAATTCAAAACCTTCGCGGCGGAGAGTTTCTATAAAAACAGACAAATGCAATTCGCCACGACCGGAGACGATATAGTTGCCGTCCGGCGCGATTGCCAATTTCATTGAGACATTGATTTCCAACTCCTGTTTAATTCGGTCAAGAAGCTGGCGGGCGGTCACAAATTTGCCCTCACGTCCGGCAAAGGGCGAAGTATTGGCATACATTGAAATATTTAGGGTTGGCTCCTCAATTTTGATTGTCGGCAGGGCTTCCGGATTTTTGGCATCAGCGATGGTGTTGCCGATAGTGGCTTTGGCAAGGCCGGCGATTGAGACGATGTCGCCCGATTCGGCACTCTTGACCTCGACTTTTTTGAGGCCGAAATTTTGAAAGATTTTTTCAATCTTTCCGTTTTCAATCAGACCGTTCTCATTTAGCAGAGCAACCGGTTGACCGGTTGAAACAGTGCCACGGGTGATCTTGCCGATAGCATATTTCCCCATGAAATTATCATAGTCGAGTGCGGAGACCAAAAGCTGAAGCGATCCACTGTCATTTTTTAGTGGAGCCGGAATATGTTCGAGAATACCATCAAGAATCGGGGTCAAGTCGGCCGGCTCGTTTTCATCGAGAGGTAAATCTTTCCATGATTTGCCGTCGCGTCCGATGGCGTAATAAATCGGAAAATCAAGGTGAGCATCATTTAAGGCCAGATCCAGAAAAAGGTCGCAGGTATTGTCAATCGTTTTGGGAATGTCAGCGTTTGGCTTATCGATTTTGTTGATAACGACCATAATTTTCAAACCGAGCTCAAAGGCTTTTTTCAGCACAAATTTGGTTTGGGGCATCGGGCCCTCTTGAGCGTCGATGACGAGGATGGCGCCTTCGGCCATATTGAGAGTCCGTTCGACTTCGCCGCCAAAATCGGCGTGGCCGGGCGTGTCGATAATATTGATTTTGACCCCTTTGTAATTAATTGAGGTATTTTTGGCTAAAATAGTGATGCCACGCTCGCGTTCCTGATCATTTGAGTCCATTATTAAATCCTGCGACATTTCGGCTTCATTGTCGCGAAAGGTTTTTGATTGTTTCAAAAAACCGTCAACAAGAGTGGTCTTGCCGTGATCAACGTGAGCAATAATTGCAACATTTCGAATTTCCATTGAAAACCCTTCAATTATAAAGCTGAAATCCCTCCGTAGCTCCGATTTACCGAAGCAAAGGGGGATTGAAAATCTTTCAAAAATAAAAAATAGTCCTGAAAACTAATTATATTTATAATAACAGAATAATCTCCAAATGTCAAAATTTTTTCAAGTAAAAAATACAGGGCCCGCGGAGGAGCGGGTCCCTGAGAGGAGAGATGTCATAATTAGACCAATGAAAGGTCTAGACAGGGCTGAGAGGATGGTCCACTACTCTTCTGCAGAGGAGTAAATATGAAACCATCAGGAATGCGAATATACGTGTGGCAAATTGGGCAGCGAGTCTCGATTCTTACATTGTTCCCGCAATGTGGGCAACGGTCTTTATCGGGGAAGGCTGTCAATTTGTCGTCGTCAACTGTGCCTTGAGAGAGTTTAACCATTTGGCGCCTCACAGAAATAGAATCCTTTTTAATAATAGAGAAACGGCTATATCTCTGTCAAAGATTATTGGGAGGGTGGGCTATTTAGCTCGGTTGGAAGCGTATAAATCGGCGATATCAGAATAATATTAGCGGTTAAATAAAAAATCGGAGCGGTCGAGTCATCGACCGCTCCGAGGACCTTTGGAGCTCTAACGGCGCTTCTTTTTCTTTCGAAGCTGTCTGTTGAGTTTTTTCATCGCTGTGGTTAGTCCCGCCAGTGATTTTAGAAGCTCCTCATCTTCGTTACTGTGGCTGCCGGTGTAGAAAGAATCCTCGAACGGCCCTCCGCCCATTATCCTCTCAAATTGCTCTTGGAATGGCAATCCCACTCCCATAATAATACCTCCTTCTCTGTAAACCAGATATCAGCTTTGCTTTTGGCAACTGCTAGGAAGCAATGCTCCTTCGCCTGTCGCAAAGTAGCGGTAGGCGTGAAGCTCTTCCCAACTAAATGTCGTGTGGTCGATCTCGCTCCACGGATCGTCTCGGCTCAATACAGCCTCGATAGTGGCGGCCACATTTTCGAAGCCAACACAAGCGTACGTAGTGTTTAGCTTGAAATGCTTAATTACCTGAGCAATCGCAGAATAATTAAGGTCGGGATTGTCGAGCTTGAACGCTTTGGCCCAAGCTCTTTTGTACTCCCACGGACCGACAACTTCGGCCGCCAGCCAGAACAAAAACATCGCACATCCTAGCAGTATGACCATGGCTAAAAGGCCGAGCCACACATGGGACATGAGTGGTGGATGGTCGCCAGGGATGCAAAGCGCCATAATTGCCAACAAGATGGCGATGGCACTCAGCGTTGCCTCAAACGGACCGGTATATCCCCTTTGGGGATACGCTATAGCTGCTTGCATGTCTACCTCCTTTGCAAGACAGAATATAAACTGTCATCATGATAACACATTTTACATACTATGTCTATACAGCGGAACGTAACTGCTCACTCACTCGTCCTGCGGTCATTGCGACATCACGGAGTGACGAAGCAATCTATCATTAAAGATTGCCACGCCTTGGAAGCACCCAATGGCTCGCAATGACAGCGACGAGTGAGCAATTACATCAAGTCAACAATTAATCATTTTTTGTTTGATTAATAAAAAATATGGGCTGGCCCTGGCGCAAGGCCGGAGTCAACCCATGATTGTCGGGTTATCGGTGATGTAGATGAATCTCCGGTGCAATTTTTAATTCGTCGAGGACCTTCCTCAAATTATTTTCGTTGAGTTCGCGGCCACTATCTTGAATTACGACCGCCAGTAACGCCCAGAGGGCATTGGTACCGGGGCTCCGCCCCGCGATTTGCGGAGTGGTGGTAACAATCGCACTTACTCCTGTATCGAAAAGCGAGTTTCGATTCCGGACAGTTGTGGTATTTGTGACGATCATCTTTTTTTCAAGACGAGCGGGTGCATATTTCCCGATGTAGTGGTAATCACCGGCGATAATATCGGCCCAGTCAAACATCGCCCCGAATTTTTCCGGTTCTCTCTTTGCCTGCTTCTCGCCGGTCGGGTATAACCACTTGAAAGGCAGTCGACCGACAATTGGCATGATCATCGGGGCTATCTTTGCCAATGATTTTGGCGAAATTAGTTTTCCGAATCCAAGCGCAAATGGCAAATCACCAAGCAGCACTTCGAGCCCAAGATTCTCGGCCGCTATCACGAGTGGCCAGCGCTCGCTTCCAACCGGGATCAAACAACGGCGCTGGTCGCTACCAAGCAGACCCGAAGCCATAGAAAGTGCGGTTGGCTCGACGATTCGCTTAAGTGCATATCCGTCATCATATGGCGTCTGCTTTACCCTTTTGCAAGCCTTGAGCACTTCGTGGAAATAGTACATATTTTCGTTGTGCCCAATTCTGACCCCAAGGTCACATCCTCCGATCCCAAAGGCGCCGGCTTTGCCATCGAAGTGCTCCAAGAATCTTTTCATTTCGTGCAGGTCAGCGACGCCGATTCTGCAGAGATGATATTTTTTGCCAAAAGCCTCGATGACGAAGTGATAGTTTCGTTCTGACGAACCTAGGCTTGGGCTTATGGCATAAGAGCGGTCAACTTCGGAATCAATCAGGGGCAGTTGCCCCTGTCCAAGGAATTTAAGTAACATTTGCGTTCCCTCCTCATCGAAACAATAAACCAGAATACGAAAATAGTAAAGAAATTGCATCGGTGACTGCTCACTCACCTTCTTGTGTCATCTCGAGTGCCCTGAGCTTGTCGAATGGGCAGCCGAGAGATCTCATGTGCGGGCTTGCTTGAACACGTGTCACAGGAGATTTCTCTTTACTTCGTAATGTCGAAATGGCAACGACGAGTGAGTAGTTATAAACAATCAGAAAATAAAAAAGTGAATCGACCGTTTGGCAAAGCCGTGATCGATTCACAGGTCCTCAAGAAAAATAGTCTCTGTCCATTTACCACCACATTCCGGGCACTGATTTGGCAGACCTGATAGGGTCAGCGTGCCGATGTCGAAGTCAAAACTTCGCCAACAGTGTTGGCAAAGGTGCCAGCGCCTACAAATATTGTAGCACGGCAGAGCAAAGGGGGATGTGAGGATAATTTCGTGAGCAATTCCTAGCTCTCTCAAATCCACCGATTCGGCCCATTCTCGATGGCATGTCGGACATTCGTCGATGGCATCCGGACAGATATCTTTGAGAAACCCTTGCCAGCAAAATGGGCAGAGAATCTGCTCTTGCAATCCAAAAATGGGTGACAAGAGCGGATGCAGAAAAGGGCGCGGTAGTATTTTTCTCATTTTCGCCTCCTCCCAAGAGCAGTTTAGCAGGGCGTTAATCAAAAATCCATCATTGATATAGATTTAGAGTACAGACCTAACCCTATCGGAATTAGCGCCAAATAAAAAATGACCGTTCTCGGTCAGCGAGCCATTTGGTAATAGCGTGTGTCTCCATCCCCTTGTTACTGGGACGGAGTTGGGACAGTGATTATGGCTGTTAGTCGAGTGTAACCAGATGAACTTGACTGAAGCCACTCAACCGTTGCTTCGGGTTTGTCTTTGATGAAGTCGTTTACATCACTTTCAAGCTTAGGCAAACCTTCGCGACAAGTAAACTCCGAATAAAGTTTGAATTGCATATGCTCCCCCTTAATGCGTCTGTCTAGCGCTTACACTAGGGCATTCTCTCGCACATGTCAACATAAACAATAAATTATGACCGAACTATTTGTATGAAAAGTTATGACAAACAAAAAATAACCAGTCTGATGCTGGTTATTTATTGGTGGACTGGGACGAAAAAATTTGGAACCATTTCTTTGAATTTGTGCTTGAATAGGAACTTATTTTAAGAGAAATTTATTCCTGACTGGATACTCAATAATAATTATTTTCTACTTTGACAATTAAAGCAAACTTTATAAAGTGTTAACTATATTGACAAACTTTATAAAGTTGTATAAAATTAAGAAATGAACATAAATGAAAGATTAAAAGCAATCCAGCAAGTCACTGATATGACACAAACGGAGCTGGCCGCAAAGATTGGCATTTCTTTTGTCGCACTCAATAGTCTGATTAATGGCAAATCTCAGCCGAGAGATAAAACTTTATTGGCAATTAATGATTTGTATGAGAGTGTGACTGGCACAAAAAAAATCCCAGTTAACGCATTGGTTGCCAAAAAACAAATTATTATCGCCAAATCAAAAAAATATACCAATATTAATAAGACAATTTCTAAAAACAAACCGATTTTTGACCAATTTTTGCTGGAACTGACCTATCATACTAATCGCTTGGAAGGTAGCACATTGACAGAGGGCGAGACCGCTGCCATTCTTTTTGAAAATTCCACAATTATTGGCAAAACACTGGTTGAACAGCTAGAGGCCAAAAATCACCAGACCGCATTAATTTTCTTATTCGATTATTTGCAAAAAACTAAAGTCATAAGTGAAGAGCTGATTCTGAAATTACACTCGATTTTGCTCAATAGTATTTTGAGTGATGCCGGCATATACCGTCGCTACGGAGTCAGAATCGTTGGTGCCAATTTGGCAACCGCCAATTGTCTCAAGGTTCCCAATTTGATGGCAGAGTTAGTGATGGATATCAATAAATCAAAGGCCGATGTCATCGCACATGCGGCAGAAATCCACGCTCGTTTTGAGCAAATCCACCCCTTTCCGGATGGCAATGGTCGTATCGGACGCTTGATTTTGCAAGCCATGATGCTGCGAAAAAATCTTCCCCCCGCCATCATCAAACAAGATAAAAAAGTTTTGTATCTTCAGTATCTAAATAAGGCACAAACAACAGGCGATCAATCTCTTTTTGACGATTTTCTTTGCGACGCAATCAACGAGGGATATAAGATTTTGGAAGACTAAACTTGCCGAGTGTTCCCAAACTCCCTGATGGCATAACAAAAAAGACTAGTCCTAGACCAATCATTTTATTGGCGTAGCTTGTCAAAATTTCTTACACTCGATCGCTAAAGGAACTGGAAGATGGAGAGTTATTCTTTATTCACAATACGAGAAATATAAATTTGGGATGCAGACTTAATTACATAGAGAATTGGCACTAAATAAAAACAGCTCTGGGCTAGGATTTCTCCACAGACCCAGAGCAGGATGAACCGTTGGTGGTATTACGCTAAGTAGCGGCGTATTCTTTCGGCGGTATAGAGAATAGTTTCCACATCTTTCCATAATGGGGATTTTATGTTCGTATTAATCCTCGTGTGGATTGCTATTTTCCTCACTTTAAGCCCTTTTTGCATCATTTCGCGTGCCATTGCATACGCCTCGTCTAGCGATTTGTTTGTCTCCCACACTTGGTTCGACCCATCCTCGCCAACGAAATATACAGGATAGAACCAATTGCCTTCTGTGTTGTACATTGTCTCATATTTCAATACTCGGTCGATGTGATTGTCCATTAATCCGTGTCGTCTCCGGATAATCAAAACGCAGAGCAAAGAAACGCAAAGTGACAGCACCACAACGACCAGTACGACTACTGTCAGAAACATCTGATGACCCTCCTTTTCATTTCCGACTTATCTCGGATTCCATCCGATAACATTAGAGCGGCTGTTTTGTCAAGCAATGTAGCAATTTAGAATAGTATGAAAAGTTATGACAAAAAAAATAACCAGTCTGACACTGGTTATTTGTTGGTGGGGCATCGGTTTACTCTAAATGGCGTCGGCGGAATTCTGTGCCGGAGCCGGATTTGAGATATTTTTCAAAATCTAGCGCCTGTTTCTTGTTTCTAAATGTACAGAACCAAATCAATCGCACCGGTCTATATTTAGCAGTCGTCTCACATTTTCCGGCGTTATGGTCGGCTACTCGTATTTTTACGTTTTCGCTAAATCCAATATAGCGCCGGTTGTTCGATAATTCTAAAATATATACGTAATACATAGGAACATTATAACAGAATTAAAAAGTCCACCGCTGTTTTTTAATACTACGGTGGAGAAACAAGCCCTCCTTCGCCCCTAAACACTGGGGTCTACGGAGGGCAACCTTCGTTTCACGCTAAATGGTCTTTCTCTACAAAATTGGCTGTGCCAACCGTAGTCTTCGAGCTTTTAGCGAGAAGCGAAGGTTGGTGGAGGGGAGCGAAATATTTTGGCACACTTTTTTTGAAATCGTGCTCGAATGGGCACCTATTTTAAAACATATTTACGAAATAGAAGAAATTGAGCTCAAAAAAGATTTAGAGAATATCTAGGGATTTAATCTTTAGGACTCTCATTATCCGTTGTAGATTTTCAAAAGAGTAGCTACCTTCGCCGCGCTCAACTATAGCATAATAATTGGCATTTACTTTCGCCCTCTTTGCGACTTCGGCTTGCGTCAGCCCTTCCTTTTCTCTAGCCACTCTTAGAATCTCCCCGAGTTTCTGTCTAACTTTTTCATCTTCTGTGTTCATATAACGATAATATAGCAAATCTTGTTCCAAATAACCAGATTAAAAATTAAGGAATATTATGTTTAATCAAACAGTAGCATTTAGAGGATATTTAACAAACCGACAAGATCGGATTGATTCTGAAAAAACCAAAGAAGTACAAACCAATAATTTGTACAACGAAAAAACTTTTTACCACGCCTTAGTTAACGACATGTTGTCGGCCAAAAAAGAAATCATTATTTACAGCCCTTTCGTCTCAAAATTCAGGACTGATTTTTTCAAAAGTACGATCGAGAAGTTGAGACACAGAAATGTCGAAATATTCATTTTCACACGGCCGACAAGCGAATACGATTCTTTATTTCAGCCACAGATAGAGTGCGCACTCAAACGCTATGAGGATCAAGGAGTGAATATCTTCTATCTTGAAGGATCTATTCATGAAAAGTTGGCAATAATTGATCGGGAAATTCTCTGGGAAGGTAGTTTGAATATTCTTTCGCAAAGAACGAGCCGGGAGATGATGAGGAGAACTAAAAACGATGACTCAGCGGTGCAAGTCATGTCTTACCTTGGTTTGAACAAAAAATTGGCGGAAGGGTACAAGCTCATGTATGAAAAATTGTACCGGAGTCTGAAAATCGACAAGCAGCAAAATATCAAGTCAAAAACACGCACATTTTTGCTGGGTTTTTCGATTGCGATATTTGCATGGTGGATATTTCTTTGTTTTGGCGGTATGATACCATTGTTGCGAATACTAAAATTATTCATGTGAGCGATTATGAAAGATAAATTACCAAAACCAACCAAAGAGGAGATCGAAAAGACGAAAATGATGCTTCTTGAGAAGTATGATGTTGTCTTACCAGAGGAGAGCTTGCTCAAAATCACAGCTCTTCTGAAAGAGTTTGGCCTTCATGTGGCAATCAACGATAAAAAGATTCCAAAGAGCATATTTGACGAGATAAAAGCAATTATTATTGAACACCGGCCGATTCCGTATGATCCGTTAGTTGAAGAAAAAATTGAAAAGTTGTTTGAGCTTCAGTATGGTGCCAGCTTAACCGAAAGCCAGATAGGGCAAAGTGTTCAGTTCCTAACCAGAACACTTTGGTTCGAAGAAGGGCTGGATGAGTCGTTTGGAAAATGCATAGATGATCTCTTGATACTTGTGAGCAAACAAAAACAGGGCAAGGGAACGAACGGCATTAAATCCCATGATAAAATTCGCAAGGGAATGGACATAACGATGGGAAAGCTAAATATCCCGAGTTCTGGCTGGGAGCGGTTTTGTAAAGAGAAAGAGTAAACAGGAAGAGAATTATGGCGCTAGAAGCAACTCACATGCGTTTTGCCTTGGATGTAAAAGATCGATACACAATAAAAAATAAAGCTGAATATATTCAAGGAACCGTTTATCCCGACAGCCGCTATGTTTCTAAAATCAATCGCGAACTAACTCACAGCAGTAATTTTCTGAAGCCAGATTTTGTAATCGATGATTTTCATGCTGGTTGGCAAGTTCATTTGCTTTGCGACAAAATACAGCGCCGAACTTTCCAAGAAAATATCCATGGATTTGATAAGTTCACGCATGTAGGATATGAAGAAAACCAATGGATTCACTTTACGGCTGCAAAAATCATCTTAGATATGAAAGATGTACAATCATTTGGCCTCCAATCAACGCTCGAATATCTTGATTCGAAGCATCGCCCAAACGGGGAGGATATTTCTATTATCCAAAAGAATAATCAAATTATGATTAATCTTTATCAAAACAAGAAAGTTCCATCGATCGATGACTACATCGCCATGTGGAATGATTTTGGCATCAGCAATGATCTCGGCGAAAAAGTTCGAGAGAAAGTTGAACAGCTAAACAGCGATGAAGTAAACGAAACCATTTGGTCATGCTATGGCAAAATGATCCAAGCTTTTGACGAAACGAGATCAAAATTCTTTAGCTCCTAATTTATCATACTCTGACTTGGAAAAAAGTTTGCCACATTCTTTGTTGTGGCATTTGGCAAAACGACCGGCATCCTTGCTCGCAGTTGGCGAGCTTGAGATGAAGCCGGTTTTTGTTACGAACTCGCCGCATTTGTCGCAAACTTTGTATTTCACAATATTTTTAATCTTCTTTCTGGCTATTGTCCACGGATGACAAAAGATCGTTTTTTGATTTCCTGCAATAGCTTTAAGGTCGCTTGCACGGACATATTGTCGCTCGGGAGTAGGACTAAATTGTCTCCAAGTTGATCCAATAAAGGACTCAAAAATTCATCGCCCCATGCCGGAGAAAAAGTTAAAACACCGGAAAAATCAATTTCAAGATCTTCGCCCTGTTTGATGCCTTGCGATGTTGATTGAAATGCTTTGAAGGCCTCAACCCCGGCTTGGCGCGAAGTAAGTGTTGTGCCAATTTTTTTTAGTTCTACATGTATAGATTTGTCCTCAATATTATTTGTAACTATCTTTAAAATTGAATAATGACTAAACAACCACACAGTATTTATTGACCGCGAGTAAGATTAAATTCATTGGCTTGGCGCGCAAGCCGCCGGTTTGAATCTTGCCGCCGGTAATATGAAATTCCCGAAGCACACATGATCATTCGACTTCACCCCAACCGCTCGCCTTGAGTTTCGGGTCAATATATTACGCTCTGGTTTCTGTTTCGTTCATAAAAAATTATTTCTTTTCGTTTTCGATGCCGATTTTCCAAACATTCTTCTCCAGAAAGGCCTCGATCGTTTGACGGTTCGCCTTATTTATAAGATTTGAATGGGAAAGTTTATTATTTTTTGCTTGATCGACAAGAGTAATGACTTTTTTACCCTCCAAATATGCCAATCGTTTATGATAGCTATTTGTCAGTGCTTTTCCGACAATTTCTTCCATCACAGCAGTCTCATTTTTGGCATCAAATTCCCTAAAAGCTTCGTAATACATTTTACGATCAATAAATTTAATATTTATCGGTACAAATCCTTCTCGTATTAATAAATAGTTGTTAATGACGCGGCCGATCCGACCATTACCGTCGACAAACGGATGCGTATATTCAAAAGTAAGGTGTAGTTTTGCGATCCGCTTGATGATATTTTCATTACTGGCGGCGTTATATTCTGCCAGCATTTTTTCAAGCCGATCCACCACCTCTTTCGGATTAGGGGCGATATGACTGCCGACACGCACAAATTCGTCATCTTTTCTGAACCTGCCGGCAACATCGTCGCGAATGTTTGAAATTAACATTTCATGAAGTAATAAAATTGTCGGAAGGTTCAGCTCTTGTTCCTTCGCCTTAATATCAATATACGATACCACTCGCGCCAGATTTTTTGCTTCAAAGATTTCTCGTTCGTTGATAAATCTATCCAAATCAATCTGCATCAGTATTTTTTCGGTTTCTTCAAGGGTCAGCGTGCTATTTTCGATCGCATTTGAGTTATAGACCTGCTCGGCAACTTCAGCTTCAGTAATAAGTTTAATCAACGCCTCTTTGCCAATAGACGCTTTGTAATATCTTTCGCGAAGAGAACTAATTTTATTGAAAACATTAAGTGTTTTTGCCATAAGACCACCTTTTTAAAATAATTTGTATTAACGTTTACACACTAATTGTATCGTTTTTTAACGATTTTGTCAACATAACCGTGAAAATATACTTATTTTAGACAATTTTCACGGTTATAACAATAATTCCCCATCAAACTCTTTCTTGGGAAGGAAAAAGTGTAGCGTCCCCTAAGATTTATTACTTGTTAAGTTTGTAGCACTTATGCTTAACATCAGTCAACGACATGTTATGTTTCAGCGATTCACTTCTGTGATCTTATCACTCAACGGCCTAGTTTTGAAGTGTAGAGTTGTGGATATGTTCGGTGTTTGTTTGGTATTTTATTCATTCATTGGTTAATTTAACCAGTGGCGCTTCCCAACCGAAACAAGTCCCGACTTTCGCCAGTTTTACAAAAGCGCTCTTACAAGCCGGCTCAAGTTGTACATATTCCTTGAGTATATCGACTAACTGCTCAATGAATCCGCCGACAATGCCGTTGGAATCATCAACTCCGCCCATTTGTAGTTTTTTGTCGAGCCGAAGTAGCAGATCAACCAGCACTTTCGCACTCTCTGGATCGACTGGCAATCCTGTCACAATGGCAGAGAAACGACTGCATCCTTCTTCTAACGATTCTTGATTTGCATCCCAAGTACTCGACGGACCGTGATATGGCTTAATATATCGCATAATTGCAGTAATATTTTTCTTGGCTGTTTCCAATTCTTCTGCCGAGGGCTGACGAACAATCCCGTTGCACGATGGCTCAGTAATCTGGTTGGAATCTTGTGCAGATAGCGGTTTGCCGTTTTTCACGACATGCAAAGCCAAAGCGATTATATGCTTGCATAAAGTACCATTCTCTCCGAGATAACAGTTGCAAGAAGAATATTTGAAATTGCGCGCTTCAACCGAGACCCTGTATGGCCTGGTACTAAGAATAATTCCCGAATAAGAACGAATTCCTTCATGAACTTGCGTCACTTTGCCATCACGATAAAAAGCAACCGCTTTTTCAAAGGTTGCTTTGTCTGTACTAAATTTGATTTTGTCCAAAGTGAAATCAGGCGGATTCATAATGATTCTTTTTTCTTGTCACTATTCTTTTTGATTTTGTTTTTGAAACTTTGATAATGTCTTTTAATGAGATCCACATAATCGGAATCTCGTAGTGATTTTTTGACTAGACTCAGACATTTCTCACTACTTGATGTTTGGATACCGCCCGGTTCTAAATATGCACCGGTAGCCTGACGACCGAGATCCTCGTCGACCAACCACTTTATATAAAAATCTTCATTTTCCCAACCAAAACCGACCGTGCCTAAGATTTCGGAAGAATCGGACATTACATTTATCATCACTTTTCGGCAATCACAATCGGGATCAAAACAATAACTTTCAACTAAAGAATATGCTCCTCTGGCCAATCCTAATGTTTCTTGCGCTAAAATTATCCTCCCTGTTTCTTGTTCAGTCAAAGCGGGAAGTATCCGGAACAAAGGCACAAAGGATCCTGGCGGTAAATCATTTTTGGGTTTAAATGTCTTTTTCATTTATTTGCTTTTTTTTCATCTCATTAATTATATTGCTCTTCACTGTAACACATCAATCACAAATTAAATAAAAATTTTATCGATAGGATTAGAGGTCTCGTAGCCACAGACACTGGATCGTGGTGAACTCGAGATGAAGCCGGTTTTTGTTACGAACTCGCCGCATTTATCACAAACTTTATATTTCACTATATCTTCAATCTTCTTTCTAACTCTTACTATTTTGTTTATTTTCTAATAATTATCCACAATCTTTGGCTCCCTTTATTTACTTTTTGTCTGATATTTGCTATGCTTCCAATTGAAGCATGCAATAATAACTTATGTTTCGCCGTGGTGTTCCTCCAGAGTTTCTGGAGCTTAAGCTTCGGATTATCGTTTCATAAGACGCTGCTTCAACAAAGATGCTCAAAATTATTTGAGCTTTTTTGTTTGCTCTCGATTATCTTTGAATAATTCTTTTCCTTCTCCGATAAAGTTATTCTTCAGTATATCAAAAAGTTCATCGCCAAGTGTTTTTCCCTCCAAGTACCTTGCGATTGATCCGGTGATCCAATCCGCAATCTGAATATTCGGCTCCTTTTGAGAATCAACCATGTCTACGGTGCAGATCGATTTGGCTGGTAGTTCCGATAATATTTTGGCAGAAATAATATCCTGAAATGCTTTTTTCGTGACCCCGAGTAGTTTCCGCTGGTCACAAAATATCCTCAATTCCTTATCGCTAGTCGGGAGATATGTTCCCAGTAATTCGCCGATAACTTCAGTATACAAAATCCCGCTTTGCAATTTTCTTTTCCTATAATATTCATCGGGGATATTCTCTCTTTTGAGGAAACAGTACCTTATCCTGACATCAAGATTTGAGATAAATTTAATTGTTTTGATCCTGATTTTGTCATCAATATTGTTCTGAGAAAATTTGATTTCATTTTGGAGACGCATCTTTTTAGGAAATCTTGTTTTGCACCAAGCACGGAATTTCTTTTCAGTTCGCCTTGGCTCGCCGATTGTAAATGAACCAACAACAAAATAGTCCTCGTGATTGTGCTTATTAAATTGCCCGCTCTCATCAAGAAAAATATATGCCATAAAAACCTTTGTACCCATCTTTATTCTGCTCCAGCTATCGTTAACTTGTATAATCTCTAGATTTTATCACTCATTGGCTGATTATTGAAGTCGCATATTGTGGATATGTTCGGTGTTTGTTTGGTAGTGCAGAATTTAATCAACTCGAGATCATACCGGTTTTTGTTACAAACTCGCCACATTTATCGCAAACCTTATATTGCATTTGCAAGCTTAATTTATTACATTACTGATTAGAAGCGTTCAACAGGCGCTTTGCCGTCCAATATTTTGTGGGGAAAATAGTTCCAGGCGTCCGTTGCCAACTCTAAAACATTTTCCAGTTCAGAAATATCGCCGTTATCAAAAAGCGAAATTATTTTCGTCAAATCGTCCTGGCCGTCTTCTTCATAAATAATATCCATAATATCTTCAAAGTCATGATCACTATTGGCTTGTTCCAGCCTTCTAACAAATTCTTGCTTAATTTCCTCGCGTTTTTTCTGAATTTCTAAAGGCACCGGGTTCTGACTTGCAACTACTTCTCTATAGCATGGACTATCAGTTAACTCTGCCCAAAGCAATTGTAGACTTTTATTGACAGAAGGTTTCATTTCGTCGATGTACTCGACAATTTGACCGTCATTGTACTTGTCAATTAATTTTTCGATATCCGAAACATAGCTTATGTATTGTTTGCGTGCCTTTTCTTGTTCCGTTAATTGCCGTTTGGTCAAAGGTTGTGCCTTTGGCCAGATAATAGGTGAAACTCGCATTGTCAAGGAACAATGCAGCCAGCTTGCCGTTTTTCGGATCGCTTCTCTGATTCGGCCATCAGGGTATTGAATAACTTTTAGCGTGAAACCTTTTAGGATTTCAAAGTATTCATCGGAAAGGGAAAGAAAAAACATATTTAAGCCAGAAGCAAATGCCGCTTGATTTTCGACTGTTTTTATTTGGTCGAACTTGGACAAATAGCCGAACATGACTGTTGCTGCCTTTTTAAATCCATCGGTATCGCTATTCCAGAGTTTTTCAATCCTCTTCTTTAGTTCTTTAAATTCAGCCGGCGTCCCGGTTATTAATTTTTCTAAAATGTTTTGCAGCTCTTTTTTCATATTTGCCCGTTTGATTAGCTAATTGGCTTCATTATGATGCGCCATTTGCTCCTTGACGATTCTTATCTTGATTTATTTTCGTATATATCAATATAATTTTGGAGACGGTGTTTTTGTTTATCGTCAGTCATTGCTTCAAGCAACCTTCTCGCTTCGCGAATGTAAAAATCCCTGATATTGGCCATTTCTCCCGGAGCCACCTCGGCTTCGCAAGGATTTATAATATGAGGAAGTAAAAAGTCAACCATTTCCTCGTCACTGGTTTTTTCGGCATTCTCCGGTAAGTCAACCGGATTATTTTCAGGTGATTTTTCCATTTTTAGTCCTTGATGATTTTGATTAAATGCTGATAGATTCTAACCATAGCAAGTGTATCAAGTTCGCAGTACTTAAGTAAATCCTTCAAAACCTTATCTTTTTCATCAGCTCTTTTCCCGTCCAAAACCGCTTCCATCCACAGTCTCTGGGCGGCTCCGCCGGCATGGATATCTAAATCCTTATAACTCAACTCGGGAATCAATACTGGCAAAACTTTTTTGATCGAGGCGCTGCCAAAGAAATCTTTATGAACATATGCGCAAGTCGAGAACGGAGTCATCAAATCGACTACTCGGCTATTCAAATCTTCGTAGAATTGCTTAAATTCTGGCGAGACAAGCCCCATCAACTCGTTGCAGGTTTTCTCAAATCCTTCATACCACACAAGTACCGTGCCTTCGGTGCCGATTTGTGACTTGAGTGCTTCAGATAATGGCTTAACAGGATTGGAGTTGTCGCTATGCAAATATTCAAAATGTTTTACTTCACCATCAGGTTTTTCCATTACATGCAGAGAATATTGAAATGGCAATTGTTTATACGGACCCAAACCGTCAAAATACGGCACGACGCTGGAAAGCGTCTCATAATCAAGGAAATACAATGGATATTTCAAATCATGTAGAAATGTTTTGATCACTGGTTTATCAATGCACACTTTATCATACTTTGTTGCATTGACTTGATTCCTTTGTTTTTCGCTCAAGGGAAAGTCATCCGGAATCTCATGGATGTGCTTTATTCCAAGCTCCTCAAGTTCGCCAATTTTATTTGCGCCGGGCGAGCATAGGTTGTAAATACTGTATTCGTCTATATCCGCAAGGGTTTTATAGATACCGAGCCAATCGCCAAATGCGCCAAGCTTTGCATGCTTTGGCGAGAGGTCCGGACAGTCTTTGCTATTTGCCACTCCAAGCGCTTTCTGAATATTCTCTTTTGTGAACTGTTCAAGTTTCTCCACCTGCTCGGTAACTTCGCTTGTTTTACATAGACCATCAGCTTTGACTTCGCCAGCTCTTACATATTCATTATTTACATGAATGACAAATACACGATTGACCTTATATCCGGCTCGTACCAAGACTTCTTTTTGAAAAGCGAGATCTGGCTCATGCTCCGGCTTGGCACTGGTACTGGATTTAATCTCATACAGATCAAAAGTATTATCATCTACACGAACGATCATATCGCATATGCAAGTTATCTCACCGGCCTCAAATCTGGCCTGCAAAATCGTTTTTGCTCCGCTTTCGATCGCTTCTTTGGTTCGTCGAGTTAGTGACAAATAGTCCTTGTAACCGTCAAATCCGAGCTTAACCGCATCAGGAAATAACTGCTCGGCATAAGTTTCAAAAAGAAACCCAGCATCAAAAATCGCTTGAGTGTCATCATCAACCGGCGGTAATTTGTCTTTGTCATGCTTCTTGAGCCACAGCCAAGCCGGATGGCGCAGGTAGAGCATATAGTCTGATTTTGATATTTGCATTGATCCTCGTATAATTTTTATATCACTCATAACTTTTTTATCGTCAATTTAGTTTTGATTTATGTAGCGTACCCGGATGTCAACTATTTATCCAGCTTATCCCAATTTTGAGCGTAATTGAATATCTGCTTGTTGGTATATTTGTATTTTTTTCTTACCTCTTTTGAAAATTTGTGCTTTGGGTAACGCCTTGAAAATTCCAAAGCGGCCAGTTTGTGATATTCTTCGAAATCTCTGACCCAGCCAAACTTTTTGGCGAGCAATGGAATTCTCTTCGGAAACTCAGCAACCAAAGTTATTCCCCCCAATGTTTCCTTGCCCGAAACTGGAGCCTCTGCCTCAACCAATTGGACATCTTCATCTGTAAAATCGGGACGGGCTTGCTTTACAAAAGAAAAATTCATCGTTGTCCTCTCAAGCTGGACTTTGGCATTGAAATAAACATCTGAAATCCAGTGCCTAAAGTCGTGGTGCTCCTTACCCTCGACCACTTCTTCGTAGATATATTTGATTCTTGCAGGACTCAAAGGAGTCGCCGTGCTCGGCTTTATCTCCTTCTTGCAAATGCAGCCCAAAATGTCCCAGGCCTCCTGCGGCATATCCTGAGCCGTTTTTAGTTTCCCTTCCTTGACCCTCTGGTCGAGATATTTTTTCGCCAATTGCTTAAACTCCAGATCGACGCTGCTCATGGCTAGGGCAAATTCAATCGGCACCGTCAGCAGTTCCTCTTTGTTTGCATAGCCATACCCCGGCGTTGAAAAAATTTTATAATATTCAAACAGTTTGGTTATGATAACATCGCGACTCCACTGAAGTTGGGCATACTGATACACTAGCCAACATGCAATGGGAATAATTGGCATCCAATAATAGAATCTAATGCTGAATAACAAATACTCGCCAGCTGAAAAAACAACGATAATAGCCGACAGTAAAAGAGCTTTTCTGAGCCAGCTGTTAAAAAATGACGGACGGTTCAAATCGTCCTCTTTGAAATTCAAAAAATAGTAAAGACCGAGCAGAAAAGCAATGACGATTAGGATCATTCCGGCTAAAAATAGCATAGTGCCCTTAAAAATAATATTCTCGATGATCTTTATTTCAACAATTTCATTTTAACAAGTTATCTAGTAAGTGTTACCCGTCTCCTTCGACGCATAGTGTAATGTTGTGTCCTTGACGGAAGATTGGTAATCGGACATGGTTTCACAATATACCGAATATGACCCATTCTCCTGTAGTTTAGTCTGATCTACCTTCTGCAAAACATCGTCCAGATGACGGAAAGTGGCATTACTCGACTCGACGAGCTCTTTTATTTTTAGGTTATCCGCAATTTGAGAAATGTCCTCCGGCAAATAACCGAGAGAGGCGACATTAGTCACTGCTGAATAATAATGAATCAAGATATAACAGGTTATTAGTTCTGTTACCAAGCTCTCTGGAGGATCATTCTCGCTAGGTTGTTTTAACTCTGTAGTTGCGGGGCTAATAGACCTTTCTACTATTGACATCAGCAGGGTAGTTGTCTCATCGGCAGGTTTTGGGTTTACTGCATATCTCGTAAAGCGGTCCATCCACTTTCCTGTTAATTTTTCCAACATACCCGATTGGATTTTAATCTCAGACAAGTCAGAGGCAACAAGTTTCTCTGCCTCTTTTGATTTGTGATAGAAGTACAGCGCTAACCATATTGCAACAACTGATAAAATAATTGATGCAATATTAGCCATTAGACTTCCAAGTTCTAGGTTCGTCATTTTTCCCTATCTATCGATTATTTATTTCTTAAAATATTCCTTATCGCCAATCTCGCTTCATTCGGGGGACATTCCCAGACAACACAATTTAGTTGAGCTCAAGATGTCATTGTCTATACTTTTTCACCGTTGAATCGAAATCCTGGTCAATACCTAATTCTTTCCAAAGACCATTAACCCATTCTCTGTCCGTAAGTTTGTAATAAGAGTAATGATAATGATAGATCACACGATTTTTGTACTTTTTTCTAAAATAGGTTTCGAAATACTGAGCTAGCAAGGAGGTTGGCGTTCCGAAGACGACAAATTGTGTGTCCTTATTTATTTTAATGTCTTCCATCTCGAGGTGAAAGAAGTCAACATTTTTTTTAATTATTTCATCGGTTATCTTACTTTTAAGCTCTGTTGATTTTTGCTCGTCGATGCCTTTGAAAATATCCGTCAGATAAGAACCATGCAATTTATTATCGCTACAGGCATATTTTATTTTCCGATCGTGTTTTCCTCCATGAAAATTTGACCATGGCTGGTCGACTAGCGGACGAGAGATATTTAAACCCAGAAATACAAATTTCGAATGTAATTGATTTATATTTTCGTTAATAAGCAGCGAGTTGCATTCATTTTTGCAATCCCAAATAGCCCAACTAGCAAATGGTCCGTATTTTGAAGTTAATTTTTCGTATTCATCTGTGTTGTACATAAGTCTGATATTTTTTATTTCTTCCAATAAATTGAATACAGAAGAGAAAGCATTGCAATAAATATTGCTAAAATGCTTAACCAAGTTGTTGAATTATTTAATTTATCAATACTTTTTCTTAACTTGTAACTAAATAATAGTTTTGCGCCAGTTTCGGAATAATTTATCCCTTCACCAAGATGTTCGTCAAAAGCCCTGTTGATCAATTGCTCGTCGGTATATGGCTGTTTTAAAACTTCTTTTTTCATTTCTTGTACAAATTACCGGTTTGGATTTTCTTGTGGTGTTTGAATAAAATTTGTTCTACTGCTCTGGCGCTTAGTTGATATTTTTCTGCATATGTTCTAATTATTTTCAAATACTCAATCCAATTATTTAGCGACAGGCCTACCCCAGATTCACAATCAGAAACTAGACCATAACTATGGAGGGCTTGCCAAACTCGAATATCGATAACCCCATAATTCTCGGGGTCAGTCAGCATTAAAATTGCCGAGGCAGTCGGAATCGAAACACCATTAAGTGCAGTCAGACTCAAAATTTTAATCTTTTCATTATCGCAAGCGAAAGAGATTTTTGTGATATCTTTTACTTCTTGTTCTGAATTATCCAGATATTTCTTTTTCTGACGAGGGCTTTTCCACATTCCAATCTTGATAAAATCAGTTTTGGAAATACATCCTTCATTTTTTACACCCGACAACTCCTTTATCAGCTTTTCGGTCGCTTTCTCTTCTTGGTACAATCCAATATTTGTAAATAAGTCATCAATTTTCATTTTATTGGTTCTTCGATTATTTGTCTGATACTAATAAATTTTAAAAGCTCCTATTGGGCTCAAAGACATGCGCTCTATTATCTTCCGAGGAAGCCAATGAGAGAAGTCTTAACTAGGGTATCATCGACAATGATTGCCGTACTGGCCCAAATTTTGACCTTGTTTGCGGACTCGATCGCACCTGCTTTTGAAACATATGCTTCGCTTGCAGCGACTTTTTCGCCATTACTGGCTACAAGTCTCCAACGATATTGTCCCGCAATGTCTTTGTAAATATGAATTTTGTTCATATTGTCCTTCAACATGCTTAGTTGATAAAAAGGGAAAGTTCGACCTACTTAAAACCTCTCCCCATCCACAAAGACATAAACTATGACTCTGGGGAGGAGGAGGTAAGGTAGACTAACCACTAATTAACAACAATAAGCTGGGAGGGTTCGCCTTCTAGGAGCTCAATCAAATAGTAGTATTCAGAAGTAATTAAGTCAAGTAAATGAATATATTTAAAGTTAGATGGATGCTAAAAAGCCAACCCTAACTGTAATTTTCCAGGGTCTACCTCGCCAACCGGTTCTCTCACTTGTATTATTTCCATCGTTTCGTCGTCATATTTCCCATCAAGCATGGCAACAACACATCTGCCAATATGGTAACCCAGATTCACCGGAACAGCATTTCCAATTTGCTTGTATTGCGCACCGGTTGAGCCTTGGAATTCCCAGTCATCAGGAAAAGTCTGGATCCTGGCATATTCACGAACGGTAAGTGGTCTTGTCTCTTCCGGATGACAACGTTCGGTTTGCTTTTGTGCCGGAGCGCAAGTCAGAGTCAAACTTGGCTCATCCCAAGAGAGTCGCCTTGCCATTCCTGTTTTACCACCACCCATGTAGTAACTTGCACCCATATATTCTTTTTGTAACTCCTCCGGAAGATCTCGCCAGTAACCGCCAGGAGAGATCATTGACATTATTTTTTTCTTTTTCTCTGGGTACTCCTGCCCAGCAGACACTGGACAGTTTTGAAGTGCTTCCTTTAATGGGACTATGTAATCTTTTTCTCTTGGAAAGATAAAAGGAAGATCCAGATCATTTCGAACCGCCATAATAATCAATCGTTCTCGTTTTTGAGGCACATCAAAATATTGTGCCTTCAAAACTTTGTATGCTACACGATATCCAATTTCCTCAAGAATATCGATCATCGCACTCAATGTGCGACCACCTTCATGCAGCAATAGTCCTCGAACATTTTCACCGATAGCAATCTTGGGTCTGACTTCTTTTACACAGCGAGCAAATTCGAAGAACATTGTTCCGCGGATATCTTCAAACCCTAACTTTTTTCCTGCTAGACTGAATGCCTGGCAAGGAAAACCACCTTCGACAACATCAGCGGACATGCCAGTAAAATCCACTTCCTTAATGTCGCGGCCGTCAACATTCCAATCTGGTTTGTTGTGCTTCAATGTAGCAGCAGCATTTTTGTCATACTCATTAAGTAGGATGTGTTTAAAACCGGCATTCTCAAGGCCGAGTGCCGTACCACCCGCACCTGAAAAAAGATCAATGACTGTGTATTCACTTTTTTTCTTTGCCTTATATATTTGATACTTATTCTCCAAATGCACCGAATTAGAGCGATCACGAATCCGTTTAATCTCGTTAACAGAAAATAGGCGATAGTTTTTGTCTGAGCGCCTGCTCTTAATGAGCCCTTTTTTCTCCCACCTCCTAATAGTGTCCAGAGAAACATTTAGAAGCTTAGAAGCATCTGAAATAGTAACAAAGTTATTATCTGTCATATTCCCTCCAATATAATAACCTTATTATACAGTAACCATTGCATGGGGCAAGGGTTACTTATCCACAGTTAACAGCTCCATTAAATTTTACTGGAGCGGAGCGTTTATTTTTTCAATAAGCGCTGAGAGTTCTTTACCTAATCCTTCGTCGTTAAGTTCGGTTAAAATTTGTACAATATCAGAATAAGTGTCTTTGTGTCCTGATATAAAATCCCAAAATTCATTCTCAACCAAGGCATCAACATGTGGTTGTAGAACTCCCAAGTTGTGCGGTGAATGATTCCAAAAATCATCATTGTATGGATTGTATGGATAGGCAATCATACAACTTATATCTATATCAGGATTTTTACATATACTGTATGCGTACCATTCTAATAATTGCTTGTTAAAGCTTTTTATACTACCTAAGTTAGGTTGCACTGTTTTAGTATCAAATGCATAAAATTTGTCATCTTTTTTGAGAAAGATATCAACTCCAGTTCCCGCTGGCGGGCGTATGTAATCAGTATTAATTCGATCGATACTGTTGCAAGCCAGTTTCATCTGTCTTTTACATTCTTCAATATCAACCCATGTTGTGCGACTCTCTCTCGCGCTAATTAACAAGGACAGTATATTCGCTAACTCTGCAGGCATTGGATCTGGTTTAAATATTTTCTCTTCTACGACTTCGAAGCCATTCGCTTTTGCTAATGTCTTAACCATCGGTTCCCAAACCGTAGTCCCCATGCTGGTTTCAAGCCCACCAACGACTGATCTAATTTTTCGTTCTTTCGGAATAAGCAGATCTAGAGGTTGCGCGCCACCAGTATACTCGAACCTTGAGATGTAACGATGAAGCGAATATTTGAGTTTTTGTTTTATTTCTTCTCGAAGTTCAGAATTCATAATTATTCCGATAAATTTAATAAATAGGCACAGATATTATCAGGTAAGCAATTCGGTTCTGCAGCTTAAATTTACTCTTTAATCACCCGTTCATCAAGTATTTGATCGTTTACTCTTTACTATCCGTTACTTTTTGTGATATCCCTAAACTAAGAACAATTTGCTTTTCGGACGGGGAGAAAGTGAAATCTTGTGCATTTAGCGCCGACGAAATTACCAACTCTTGATAGTGTCCGTGATTTTTGGGGTCGTTTTCCCTTTCACCGCATCGAGATACAACTATTGACCTATAGCAACCGCAAAACGAAATGTCATAAATGGTAGGAAAATCTCCGTCCGGTCACAGCTCTGACAAACTTCTCTTTCGTTACTGAGAAGTTTTCGAATTGCTTGTTAGAGATTTTTCCTTTAGACCAGTTCCAGATCTTCTCAATGGGATTATGATCGGGCGCATAAGGTGGAAAGTTAATCAGATGATACATTGACAGTCTGCCTTTTGCT